>Ga0180223_1000464_pt1 | contig 51113 bp, 53 predicted proteins | sample eDN5th30CKraftOP_FD_151337 | JGI IMG/M metagenome (GOLD analysis project Ga0180223, IMG submission 151337) | Enriched Organic Plus compost microbial communities from Emeryville, California, USA - eDNA 5th pass 30_C Kraft OP (version 2) (version 2) ... | reverse complement strand
CGATCTGGGAACCTGGTAAGAATGTTTCCATTCCAAACACGTCCACGATCAGACCGCCTTTTGTTTTAGAAGTAACAGTACCGGTGATGACCTCTCCTGTTTTGTGTACTTCCACAATGCGCTCCCATGCACGCGTGATACGTGCTTGTTTGCGGCTCAGGTTCAGGTGACCATCACGGTCTTCTTTCTCCACGATCATCACTTCCACTTCATCACCTACTTTCAGGTTCTGCAGGTCGCGGAATTCATTCAGAGAGATCAGGCCATCACTTTTGAAACCGATGTTCAGTACAACATCTGTTTTGGTAAGGCCTACAACAGTGCCCTGGATCAGTTCACCGTCGTTCAGTTGCACGAAAGTGTTGTCATACACTTTATCGTACTTCTCTTTTTCATCTTTGGTGTAAGATGTAACATTACGTTTGTCTACGCTCCAGTCAAAATCGTCGTGAGCAGTAGCTACAGGTGCAGTTGGTGTCGCTGTAGCCGTCTCTGCAACAGCAGAGCCAGACTCCTGTGCATCAGCGTTTAAGTGTTTTTGAATTAAATTTTCAAACATGATAATATCCCGAAGGTTTTAAATCGGGGCAGCAAAGATACGGGAAAAATACGGGTTCCAGGCAGGTTTTTTCAAGGATTATTCCGATTGTAACACATTGATTTATACTTTTTTGCAGCCCTTCTTCGGGCAGTCTCTTTCAGGGCCGTTTTATTTGGGTTATATTCACCGCAAAAACCAATTGCTGTACCCCTGCCTGAAGATATACGTCCGCCTGCTCCGTCCCCTTTTTTGCCGCCTCATCATCATCGACAAGCCTGAACTGCTGAAGCAAAAAGGCCCCTTGCTGCTGGCAGCCAACCATCCCAATTCCTTCCTGGACGCTGTTATCCTCGATTCGCTTTTTGAACAGCCGGTATGGTCACTTGCCCGTGGAGATGTGTTCAAAAACAAATTTATTGCCCGTATCCTCAATGCCATCAAAATACTGCCGGTTTACCGCGTCAGCGAAGGTGTGCATAATCTGAGCAGCAATTACGAGACCTTTGATGACTGTAAAAAAATATTCCGGGAAAAAGGTTTGGTGCTCATCTTCAGCGAAGGCAGATGTGTGAACGAATGGCATCTGCGGTCTTTGAAAAAAGGCACGGCCAGGCTGGCCATCAGCAGTTGGGAAAAAGGCATCCCTGTAAAAGTGTTGCCGGTATGTATCAACTACAACTCTTTCCGCAGCTTTGGAAAAAACCTCTTTATCCGTTTTGGTGACAGCATAGCAGAAAAAGATCTGCCTGCTGCTGCTTCAGAAGGTGCAAGAATACAGGCATTCAACAATGAGCTGCGGCAGCAACTCGAAAAAGGAGTGTATAAGATCCCGCAAGATGATCTTGCACTGCAAAAAAGATTGCTGGAAAGAAAACCATCGCGATTGAAACAGGTGCTGCTGGCCATTCCTGCGTTTGCCGGTTGTATACTGCATGCTCCATTGTATCAACCTATCAGGCGATACACACTTAAGAAAGCAGCGCATAATGATCATTACGATTCGATCCTTATCGCCCTTTTGCTTGTCTCCTATCTTCCTTACCTGTTATTGCTTTCGTTGTTGCTTTATTATTTCACTCATTCCCTTTCTTCCTTTCTCTGCCTGTTGTTGGTGCCGTTCAGCGCCTGGAGCTATGTGCAGTTAAAGCCTCAAATTGATTCCTGATACCCATTCCCCTCTCATTCTAATCCCTATATTTGCAAAGCCTTAAATTCCTGCCTATGTTCAAACGCGGCTGTACCGGTTCCTTTGTTTCTGTATGGCTTTTTCTTCAATTGTTTTATTCGCTGATGGCTTCCGGCCAGGACAGCCTCCCCTCCTCTCCAAAAGATCATAATCTTTCTGCCGGTGCAAGATTTTATTATGGGTCTTATTTTACTTCCCAGCCTAAAGCAGAATATATCCGGGACTCTTATTCCTCTTTCGGTGAAGTATATCTTGAAAAAACAACTACCGGTAAAGAAGACTGGCAGGTTTCACACCGCTATCCTACTGTTGGTGTTGGCTTCCTGTTTGGGAACCCCGGCAGCAAGCAATATATAGGCAACCTGTATGCCCTGTATCCTTATATCCGCTTCCCTTTACTATCATCACGCACTTACACGGGCAGTCTTAAAATGGGAGGCGGTGCCGCTATGATCAGCAAACCATATGATGTATATACCAATCCCAAGAACACATTGATCGGTACACGCTTCAATGTGTTCCTGAGCCTGACTTTCCAGCATGAAATAAAACTGTTTGACCGTTTATACCTTGATGCAGGGATAGGCATTATGCATATATCCAATGGCAGCACCACTCTTCCCAACCTGGGTTTGAATATTCCCAATCTTAGTGCAGGTTTGCGGTTTGCTTTGTCGGAACCCATCATTAATAAAAGAAAACTGGCAGACAGCAGCTCTTCAAAAATTGATTTTGCGGCTTATACCTCTGTATCAGTAAAACAATATCCCTGGGTAGGCGGAAGTTATTACCTGATCAATGCCATGCAACTGGAAGCATCGAAACGAATCAAAAGGAACTATTCACTGGGAGCAGGTGTGTTATTGCTTTATAACCGGACGCTGAGAAGATATATTATGGAAGACAGGCCGGAGAATCCAACATACAATAAATTCCAGGCAGGCATTTATATATCGTATGAGCATTTCCTTGGACGGTTATCCATACCTGTAAATATCGGCCCTTATATTTATAATGGAAACAGTTCAGGAATTTTTCAGCAATACGGTGTAAGGTTCCGGGCGAACCGGCATTTGTCAACACAGATACTACTTAAATCACATTCAGGCCAGGCAGATTTTATTCATGTTGGCATGGGATATAATTTTTAGCCGTGATGAAAAAAAACATTCTATTCATTTGCCTGATCATTTCAATTTTAACCGGTTGTAAAAAACCGGGTTGCATTGGGAATGCAGGCCCTGTTACTACCCAGGAAAGGCCCTTGCAACCATTTACAAAAATTGAGCTCAGTGATAATATCGACCTTGTATTGATCCAGGATAATACTGAAAGGCTTGAGATAACAGCTCCTCAGAATATTCTCCCTAATATACAGGCCATTGTAACAGATGGCCTACTGACCATAAGCAATCAGGCAGATTGCCGTTGGCTTCGCAATCCGAATGAGAGAATCAAGATACGCCTGCATTTCAAAGATATTTCCAATTTTGAATATAAAGGCAGTGGGGATGTTACGAATGAAGATACACTCAGGATGGCGTCGTTTTGGGTCAATAGCGAAACCGGTGCAGGGATAATAGATCTAAAAGTAAATATTGCAGACCTGGGTGCTACTTTACTTAAAGAAAGCGCAACAATGATCATTCATGGATATGCAGAGCATTGTTCAACCTATACAAACGCAAGGGGCATACTTGATTTGAGTGATCTGCAGGCCAAAAAAATGTATATTATTTACAGCGGATTGGCCGACACATACATACAGGTTTCTGAAGAGCTTGATGCTACCATCCGGTACAAAGGAAATGTTTATTGCAAAGGCAATCCTACTATCATACGGCAGGATTATTTCAGTTCCGGAAGACTTATTAAAATACCATAAGCTTAGCTCATTTGTGCAATAGTTTTCGCTGCAATAAACCCGCTCGTCCAGGCATGCTGAAAATTAAACCCACCTGTTACTCCATCCACATCCATTATCTCTCCTGCAAAGAAAAGTCCCTCCGCTTTCCTGCTCATCATTGTATTGGGATCAATTTCTGAAAGAGTGATCCCTCCTGAAGTCACAAACTCTTCTTTGAATGTCGTTTTCCCTTTTATACTGAACTCACCTGCGACAAGCAAGCGCACCAATTGTGCCTGTATCTTCGCCGGCATATCAGCCCAGCGCATTTCAGGTTTTATACCAGCTTGCTCCAGCATAAATTCCCAGAAGCGATTGGGAAATCCGAAGGGATTTCTGTTGTTCATTTTTTGAGGACCTGCTTCAAAACGTATCTCCTGCAGCCGTTCACGCAATGTGTGCTCATTATATTCCGGCAGCCAGTTGATGCTGATAGAAAACTGCCAGTTGGCTGCGGCCAGTTCCCTGGCGCCCCATGCGCTTAACTTCAGTACAGCCGGTCCGCTCAATCCCCAATGCGTGATCAGCAAAGGCCCCTCCTGCTCCAGCTTGCTGCCATTTATTTTAATTCTTACATTCTCCACGCTTACCCCCATCAGTTTGGTGATAGGATGGCCGGGCATATTAAATGTAAATAAAGAAGGAACAGGATCACTGATGGTATGTCCCAATGCTTTTAACCAGTCAAACATTATCGCTTTTGGATAACCCCCACAGGCAATACAAACATGATCCGCTTTCAATTCCTGATCATTGGAGGTTTTTAATACCCATTCTCCTTTCTTATGCTCCAACGATTTTATTTCTTTATTCATTAAGATCTCCACGCCATACTTATTCGCTTCTTTCAATAAGCAATCGATAATTGTTTGGGAAGAATCTGTTACAGGAAACATACGTCCATCCGGTTCAGCTTTTAATGCCACACCTCTTTCTTTGAACCATTGAATGGTATCTGTAGTAAAAAAATGATGGAATGTTTTTTTCACAAAATTGCTGCCACGCGGATATTTCTTCATCATCTCTGCAATTTCAAAGCAGGCGTGTGTAACATTGCATCTTCCACCACCACTCACTTTCACTTTGGACAATAACTTACTGCTTTTCTCCACGATCATGACCTGCAGAGATGGGTCAAGGCGTGCTGCATTCACTGCACAAAAAAAACCGGCAGCGCCGCCACCGATCACGATTAACTTTTTTCCGGGCATGGTACAAAAATAAACCCCTCAGGCGAGGGGTTCAACTATTTGATGTTCGAGTGTGAACAGATTCGGGTTTTGTGCTTCTTCTTTTTCAATGATACTGTAATCGGAAAGAATGTCCGGCTTGTTCTTACGCACTGCCACATCATGCTCAAAGTGCACGGCGGGCTTTCCATCGCGTGTTCTTATCGTCCAGCCATCGCTTTCCGTATACACGTCTTTGGTGCCCAGGTTGATCATCGGCTCTATTGCCAGTACCATTCCTTCTTTCAGCTTGGCACCATTGCCTTTTTTGCCATAGTTCGGCACTTGCGGGTCTTCATGCATGCTTCTTCCCAATCCATGCCCCACGAGTTCCCTTACCACGCCATAGCCGTGTTTCTTTTCTGTATATTCCTGGATAGCGAAAGCAATATCACCAATGCGGTTCCCTGCAACTGCTTTCTCAATTCCTTTATATAAAGAAGCTTTGGTTACCTGGATCAGTTTCATCACTTCAGCCCCAGGATCGCCTATTGCAAATGTATAGGCATGATCTCCATGCCAGCCATTCAGTATCACACCTATGTCTACAGAAATGATATCGCCTTCCTTCAGCTCTTTTTTATTAGGGAAACCATGTACCACCACATCATTGACTGAAATGCAGGAATTGAACGGAAAGCCATTATAATTCAGGAAGGAAGGTATTGCTTTATTATCTGCAATATACTGCCCGATCATCTTGTCAAGCTCCAGGGAAGTGATCCCCGGCCTGAGTATTTTGGCCACTTCAGCAAGCGTTCTGCTTACCAGCAGAGCGCTTTTCCGCATCAGCTCAATCTGTTCATCCGTTTTATAAATTATCATAATGCAAATTATTAAATATTCTGCGTAATTCCGTTACCAACGGTCGTCGTATAAACACAAAACCCGGCCTTTTGGTTATGGCCAGGTCTTGGTTTGTATTCGTTCTTTCTTTTCTTCTCAATATTGTACTGCAGAAGTAGTCTGGCGTCCCTGAATGCGGCCGCTTTTCATCAGGCCATCATATTGACGCATCAGCAACTGTGTTTCGATCTGCTGTAATGTATCCAGGATCACACCTACCATGATCAGCAGGGAAGTGCCGCCAAAGAAGGTAGAGAACCCTTGCGTTACGCCCAGTGTTTGGGCAATACCCGGCAGAATACCTACTACTGCCAGCAGCACCGCACCCGGGAAAGTGATCTTGTCCATGATATTACCGATATAATCAGCAGTTGGTTGTCCTGGTTTTACACCGGGAATGAAACCGTTGTTCTGCTTCAGGTTATCAGCAATTTGTTTGGGGTTAAAGATCAAAGCTGTGTAAAGGAAGGTAAACCCGATCACGACTATTGAATAGATCAGCATGTACCAAACATTGGTATGATCAGTAAACATCTTGGCCAGTTCGTTTTGTCCGCCTTTACCACCCAGTGTTACCAGGGTAGGCAGGAACATGATCGCCTGGGCAAAGATGATCGGCATTACACCGGAGCTGTTCACTTTCAGGGGAAGGAACTGCCTTGCGCCACCAAACTGCCTGTTACCGACAATTTGTTTGGCATAGTTGACCGGTACTTTTCTTACACCCTGGATCAGCATGATACATCCGAGGATGATCGCGATCAGGATAGCGATTTCCACGATAAAAACCAGGATCAGACCTGTACGGGTTGATTTTGCAACCAACTCCTGTGTGAAAGCCTGGGGCAAACGGGCCAGGATACCTATCATGATGATCAGAGAAGTACCATTGCCCAAACCTTTATCTGTTATCTTCTCACCCATCCACATTACGAAGAGGGTGCCTGCAGTAAGAATGACCACAGTGGTCAGCAGGAAATAAGGAAGAAAGGATTGAACAATAGCAGGGCCTGAGGTCTGCTTCAGGTAAGTAACATACGCTGTGGCCTGCAGCAGGGTAACTGCAACAGTAAGATAACGTGTGTACTGGTTGATTTTTTTGCGGCCGCTATCTCCTTCTTTCTGCATCTTCTGGAACTTAGGGACCAGAACGGTCATCAATTGCATAAAGATGGAAGCAGAGATATAAGGCATGATACCCAATGCAAAGATCGAAGCAGTAGAGAAACCACCACCAGCGAAAGTATTGATCAGGTCAAGTATCCCATTTCCTTCCGCTGCTTTGTTGCGCTCCAGGATAATGGGGTCAATACCTGGCAATACGATGTGGTTACCTACACGGTAGATGAGGATCAGCACGAGGGTGAAAAGTATTTTACTTCTCAATTCCTCGATACTCCAGATATTCTTGAGAGTTTGAATTAATTTCTTCACGGGAGTTAAAAAAATTTAAGAGCCCTAAAACATTATAACACCTCCGCTTCGCGAAGGTGTTTGCGCAATTTAGTGAAATTTACTTTACAATTTCAACGGACCCGCCGGCAGCTTCAATAGCGGATTTGGCTTTCTCACTCACCGCATTCACTTTGAAAGTGAATTTACCGGTCAGCTCACCATTACCCAAAATCTTCACACGATCGGTCTGGCTGATCAACCCGTTAATATAGAGATTCTCCAGTGAAAACTCAGTGATATTATATTTTTCTGCCAGTTGTGCTACCTGGCCGAGGTTGAATACCTTGAATTCTACACGGTGAATATTGTTGAACCCACGTTTGGGGATACGGCGCTGGATAGGCATCTGACCACCTTCGTGAGCCATTTTCCTTTTATAACCGGCACGGCTTTGACCACCTTTTGTACCTTTTGTAGATGTTCCACCATGTCCGGAACCATCACCACGTCCAATTCTTTTTTCCTTGTGTGTTGCGCCTTTTGCAGGTTTTAATTCGTGTAGTTTCATGATCTTAATTTTTACTTACGGGGTTTTTTCCCCTCGCTTGTTTATGAATAATTCAAAAATCAAAATGCAGAATTCAAAAAGGAGATTTCCGGGTTTTGAATTTTTACTTTTGAATTTTGATTTTTTACTTTATTGAGCGTCTTCCACTTTTACCAGGTGTTCCACTTTGCGGACCATACCCAGTACCTGAGGAGTAGCTTCTACTTCTTTTGAAGCATTTGTCTTATTCAGACCTAAAGCCTGAAGGGTCAGTTTCTGACGCTCCGGCCTGTCTATAGGACTCTTTACTAAAGTTATTTTGATCTTTTTCATAACCTGATTCATTTAAGGTTTAAGGTTTAAAAGTTCAATGGTTTAAAAGTTTAGGCTTTAACATTCAACCTGAAACTTTTAAATTTTTAAACCTTAAACTGTTTATCCGTTGAATACTTTCTTTAAACCGAGTGTACGTGTTTTAGCAACCTGAACCGGTTCGCGCAGCAAAGCCAGGGCTTTGAATGTTGCTTTCACCACGTTGTGCGGGTTGGCAGAGCCCAGTGATTTCGCAAGAACGTCTGTGATACCGGCACTTTCCAGTACGGCACGCATAGAACCTCCGGCGATCACACCAGTACCGTGAGCGGCTGGTTTGATCAGCACTTTGGCAGCGCCTTCTTTGGCCCATTGGTCATGAGGGATAGTACCCTTCATTACCGGGACCTTGATCAGGTTTTTCTTGGCATCTTCGATACCCTTGGTAATGGCTTCCTGAACTTCTTTGGCTTTACCCAGGCCATGACCTACCACTCCATTCTCGTTGCCTACTACCACCAGCGCAGAGAAGCTGAAAGCACGTCCACCTTTTGTGGTTTTCACCACGCGGTTGATCGCAACAACTTTATCTTTCAGTTCCAGGTCACCGGCTTTAACCCTGTTTACGTTAAACTTTGACATTTATACTTGTAATTAAAAGTTTGAATGTTGTGTTTGCTTAAAATTGAAGACCGCCTTCCCTTGCTCCATCAGCTACAGATTTCACACGGCCATGATACAGGTAACCGCCACGGTCAAATATCACTTCTTTCACTCCCAGCTCCACTGCTTTGCGGGCAACAGCCGCGCCAACCAGTTTGCTTTTTTCGGTTTTTGTACCAGCCTGAGCTTTGATGTCCTTATCTTTTGTAGAAGCTGCTGCAATAGTAACTCCTTTAGTGTCATCAATAAGCTGGGCATAGATGTCCGTATTGCTACGGAACACAGACAGGCGGGGCTTGGCAGTTGTGCCACTAACATTCTTACGGATGTTGAAGCGGATCCTCTGTCTTCTTGCTGATTTAACTTTTCCGTTCATCTTTATTTTATTTATTCCTGATGCTGCCAGGAAATGCTTGTTATTAAGATTTGAATACCTGGTTAAGCTTTACCGATTATTTACCGGCTGCTTTACCTGCTTTCTTACGAACCACTTCACCAACATAGCGTACACCTTTTCCTTTGTAAGGCTCAGGCTTACGCAGGCTGCGCAATTTAGCGGCTACCTGTCCGATCAGTTGCTTGTCTGTACCTTCCAGTGTGATAATGGGGTTCTGACCTTTTTCCTGGGCAGTAGCCACTTTCAGTTCTTTCGGTACTTCAAAGATGATATTGTGAGAAAAGCCCAGTGCCAGGTCCAGTACATTACCCTGGTTAGCTGCTTTAAAACCTACACCGATCAGTTCCAGTTTGCGGGTATATCCTTCTGTTACGCCTTTAACCAGGTTAGCTACCAGTGCACGGTACAAGCCATGCAGGGCGCGGTGGCGGATCTGGTCAGTAGGGCGTGTGAAATTTACCTGGTTGTCTTTTACTTCCACAGTAATATCACGGTCGATCGTTTCTTTCAGTTCACCTTTAGGGCCTTTTACTGTAATGGAATTGTCCTTGTTTACAGTAACAGTTACGCCGCTGGGGATCACAATCGGTTGTTTACCTATACGAGACATGTTAAATAGTTTGTCGTTTTATTGTTATTGTTTCTTCAGTGACCGGTCAGCCTGTTAGGTATCGGCTTAATGTACCACTGTATTCGTGTCATTCGCACTAATTCGTGCCATTCGCGTTTTTAGTACACATAACAGAGTACTTCACCACCTACATTCTGCGCTTTCGCTTCTTTGTCAGTCATCACACCTTTAGAAGTAGAGATGATCGCAACGCCCAGGCCATTTTTTACACGGCGGAATTCAGCAGGCTTTGCGTATTGACGCAAACCCGGACGGCTGATCCTTTCCATGCTCTGGATAGCGGGTTGTTTGGTAGCCGGATCATATTTCAAAGCGATCTTGATCACGCCCTGTTTGCTGTCATCTTCGAATTTGTACTTCAGAATATAGCCCTGGTTGTACAAGATCTCAGTTAAACGCTTCTTCAGGTTAGAAGCAGGGATGTCTACCACACGGTGGCCGGCCATCTGTGCGTTACGGATTCTTGTCAGGAAATCTGCTATAGGATCTGTTACCATATTTTTTGCCCTCCTACGTCCGCCTTCGGCGGATAATTGGAATTTAGTTTAATGTTATAATTTCTTATTCGATCAGGATTCAAAAGCCTCAAGCCTCCCTGCTCCTGACTCCTTTTACCAGCTCGCTTTTTTCAATCCTGGTATTTTACCATTCAGCGCCATATCACGCAGGGCAACCCTGGAGATACCGAAGTAACGCACATACCCTTTGGGGCGGCCGGTCAACTGGCAACGATTCTTCAAACGAACTTTAGAAGAGTTCTTCGGCAGTTCGTCTAAAGCAGCATAGTCACCTGCTTTTTTCAGCTCGGCACGTTTTGCTTCATACTGGGCAACCATTTTCTCTCTTTTACGTTGCCTGGCTTTTACGGATGTTTTAGCCATAGTGTTGTTTATTTAATTTATTTGCGTCACTCGCACCTGTTAGCACGATCCGCGTTCTTGATTAGTTATTGTCTGACTTAGCCGCATTTTTGAAGGGCATTCCCAGCTCTTTCAGGAGCTCGTATGCTTCTTCGTCTGTATTCGCTGTTGTAACGAAAGTGATATCCAGACCTGTGATCTTATTCACTTTATCGATATCGATCTCAGGGAAGATGATCTGCTCTGTTACACCCAGGGTATAGTTGCCACGGCCGTCGAATGCTTTTTCATTCACACCTCTGAAGTCGCGCACGCGGGGCAATGCTACAGAGATCAGCCTGTCGAGGAACTCGTACATCTTTTCTCCGCGCAGGGTTACCCTTGCACCGATCGGCATGTTCTTACGCAGCTTGAAGTTGGAGATATCTTTCTTGGACATGGTTGCTACTGCTTTCTGGCCACTGATGGTGCTCAGTTCGTCCAGGGCGATATCAACCAGTTTTTTATCAGATACAGCTCCGTTCACACCACGGTTCAGGCAGATCTTCTCCAGTTTGGGAGCCTGCATTACGGTGGCATAGCTGAATTTTTTTACCAGGGCAGGTACAACTTCTTTTTTGTACTTGTCTGCCAGTCTCGGAGTATATGTTTTAGTAGCCATTATTTTTTACCTCCCTGAGCTTTTTTAGTTTTAAAAACTCTTTCAGTCTTTCCCTCTGTTCTTACCCTTGACACTTTTGCACCTTTTTTCTGTGCAGCATCCCAAAGCATGACGTTGCTGATATGGATCGGAGCTTCTTTTTTCACAATACCACCTTTGGTGTTTTGTGCAGAAGGTTTGGTATGCTTGGTAATGATGTTAACACCTTCAACGATCACTTTGCCATCTTCCACCAATACTTCCTTTACGGTGCGGGGCTTGTCCAGCGCTTTATCATCACCGGCGATCACCACAACACTATCGCCTTTGCGGATATTGTACTTGGGTTTGAATCTTGTTTTCATTTTATCTAATCTTTACTCCGTTTTTGCGGAATTGTTTGTTTATTGTTATCTGTGGCAATCGTAGCAACCGGCTCCCGACTCCCGACTAAAGACTCCCGGCTCTTACAGCACCTCCGGTGCCAGGGATACGATCTTCATGTATCCTTTATCACGAAGCTCACGGGCAACCGGTCCGAAGATACGTGTGCCGCGGGGCTCATCTGCCTGGTTCAGGATCACTACCGCGTTGTCGTCAAAACGGATATAAGATCCGTCTTTACGGCGCAGCTTGTTGGTAGTGCGAACGATCACCGCTTTGGCTACAGTTCCTTTTTTGATGCCACCTGCAGGAAGTGCATCTTTTACTGTAACTACGATTTTATCGCCGATGCCGGCATAACGCTGGCCGCTGTTGCCTAATACACGGATGCACAGCACCTCTTTGGCGCCACTGTTGTCCGCTACGTTCAATCGGCTTTCTTGCTGAATCATCTTACTTAGCTTTTAGCTTTTAACGGCCAGGTTAATCCCAACCTTAATATTTTTACTAGTTGCCTCTAACCAGCTCTACAGCAGGTGGGGCTCCCGGGTCAAGCCCGGGATGACAATATTATTACTTCACTTTCTCTACCACTTCCACCAGTCTCCAGCGTTTTGTTTTGCTGAGAGGACGGGTTTCCATGATCTTCACTACATCACCAATGCTGCATTCATTCTTGTCATCATGAGCATGGAATTTGGTAGTCTTTTTTACGAACTTACCATAGATAGGGTGTTTTACTTTTCTTTCCACCGCTACAGTAATGGTCTTTGCCATTTTGTTGCTGGTAACAACACCTATCCTTGTTTTTCTTAAATTTCTTTCAGCCATTTTATTTAGCTTTTTATATTATGCTCCTTGTTGCTTTGACTTCAATTCCGTTTTCAGACGGGCGATATCCCTGCGCAGCCCACGGATGGTCATGGGATTCTCCAATGGAGAGATAGCATGGGCAAACTCCAGTTTCTTCAACCTTTGTTTGTCTTCTTCCAGACGGGCTTTCAGGTCATTTTCATTCATGCCATGAATGCTCTTTACAAAATCTGATTTCTTAGACATCGTTTCAACGATTTATTGAGTTATTACGCTGTTACCAGGTCACGGCGTGTGATAAACTTTGTTTTGATCGGCAATTTACCTGCAGCCAGTGCCAGTGAAGCACGTGCTACCTGCTCGCTAACACCATCGATCTCGAAGATGATACGGCCTGGCTTTACCACGGCAGCCCAGAACTCCAGGTTACCTTTACCTTTACCCATCCTCACTTCCAAAGGCTTGCGGGTAATTGGCTTGTCCGGGAAAATGCGGATCCACACATTACCTTCCCGTTTCATTTCACGGGTCAGTGCCTGACGGGCAGCTTCGATCTGACGATCGGTGATCCAGTGCTGGTCCAATGCCTTCAGGGCATAAGAACCAAACGCAATGGTTGTACCTCTTTTCGCATCACCTTTCATGCGACCCTTCTGCATTTTCCTGTGCTTCGTTCTTTTCGGTTGTAACATTTTATATAGTTTCTAGTTACTTGAATTATTTGCTTTAAGTCAAAATTCAAAAATCAAAATTCAAAAGTATCAGACAAGACCTGCTTTGGTTTTCGAATTTTTAATTTTGATTTTTTACTTTTTAATTCGTTTGTTGACGATGTCCACCGCCACGGTTGCCGCCACCACGACGGTCACCACCACGGCGATCTCCACCCCTTCTGTCATCACGGCGATCATCACCACCTCTTTCCCTTCTGTCGCTTACATCGCTCTTGCCACCAACGAAGTTGGGATTCAGATCTCTTTTCTGCAGTACTTCACCTTTACAGATCCATACTTTGATACCGATCTTTCCGTACACGGTTTGTGCAAATACATTTGCATAATCGATATCCATACGGAATGTATGCAGGGGCACACGGCCTTGTTTGAATTCTTCGCTACGGGCGATTTCCGCACCGGCCAAACGTCCGCTCAATTTGATCTTGATACCTTCAGCACCCATGCGGAGGGCAGAAGCGATCGCCATCTTTGTAGCACGTTTGAAGTTGATCCTGTTCTCGATCTGGCGGGCAATGGTATCACCTACGATCATTGCATCCAACTCAGGACGACGGATCTCCAGGATGTTGATCTGTACATCATCTTTGCCAGTCAGTTTCTTCAACTCTTCTTTGATGCGATCAACTTCACCACCGCCTTTACCGATAATGATACCTGGTTTGGACGTGTGGATCGTAATGATCAGTTTACCTAATGTTCTCTCAATAACAATTTTAGAGATACCGCCTTTGTTGATACGGGCATTCAGGTAAGTCCTGATCTTGTTATCCTCGATCAGTTTGGAAGCATAATCTTTTTTGCTGCCATACCAGTTAGATTCCCATCCACGGATGATGCCTAACCTGTTACCAATCGGATTTGCTTTTTGACCCATGTTTATTTAGGTTATTCGTTATTACGTTTAGTTTTTAGATTCCTTTGTGTCAACAATCACTGTTACATGGTTGCTGCGTTTGCGAACGCGGTATCCACGGCCTTGTGGTGCAGGGCGCATACGTTTCAATGTACGGGCTCCATCCACAAAGATTGTTTTCACAACCAGTTGGCTTTCATCACCACCTTCGTTCTTTTGTTTCCAGTTGCTGATAGCGCTCAACACCAGTTTACGCAAAGGCACTGCAGGATGCTTGGGGTTGTGCTCCAGTTCTGCCAACACCTTCTCTACTTTCTGACCGCGGATCAGGTCAGCCAGCAAGCGCATCTTGCGGGGTGATGTCGGATAATTTCTCAGTTTAGCTACTGCTTCCATTTCTTAAGTTTTATGACCGGAATCTTCTGTCTTAAGTCTTCCGACTCCTGACTCCCGACTCCCGACTATTTTAGTTATCCTTCTTTTTTAGAGTGTCCTTTGAATGAACGGGTTGGTGCAAATTCTCCCAGCTTGTGACCCACCATGAATTCTGTTACATACACAGGGATGAACTTGTTGCCGTTATGCACAGCGAACGTATGACCAACAAAATCAGGTGAGATCGTAGAGCGGCGGCTCCAAGTTTTGATCACGCCTTTTTTGTTTTTTCCTTCGTTCATAGACAACACCTTTTTCTCGAGGTGAGTTGCTATATAAGGACCTTTTTTAATCGAACGAGCCATGTGACTATTTTAAATTTTCTATTAGTTGTTCTGTTTATTGATCTTGGAACGTACTCAATTATTTCGCGAGTTTGCTTCCGTTTTTGCGTTGGATGATCAGCTTGTCGCTGCCTTTTCCTTTCGTACGGGTTTTCAGACCTCTTGAGTACTGACCGTTCCTGCTGCGAGGCTGGCCACCTGAAGCCTTACCTTCACCACCACCCATCGGGTGATCTACAGGGTTCATCGCCACACCACGGTTTCTTGGCCTGATACCTTTCCACCTGTTACGGCCGGCTTTACCCATGCTTTGCAGACTGTGGTCGCTATTGCTTACCACACCTACTGTTGCATAGCAATTGATCAATATCTTTCTCAGCTCTCCGGAAGGCATCTTCAGAACAGCATATTTTTCTTCCTTGTTGGTCAGTTGAGCAGAAGAACCTGCGCTGCGCGCCAGTTTACCACCCTGACCAGGTTGCATCTCGATATTGTGTACGTTAGTACCGAGAGGCATATTTTTCATCTGTAAAGCATTCCCGATCTCAGGAGCTACAGCATCACCGCTTTCTACCGTTGCGCCAACCTGCAAGCCTTGCGGAGCGAGGATATAGCGTTTTTCACCATCTGCATAGTTCAGCAGTGCGATGAAGGCTGTACGGTTCGGATCATATTCAATAGATGCTACCGTTGCAACACCTGTTTTGTTACGTTTGAAATCGACGATACGGTATTTCTTCTTGTGACCACCGCCTCTGTAGCGCATGGACAAATGACCAGAAGAGTTACGGCCACCGGTCCTCGGTTTAGCTTCCACCAGGCTCTTTTCAGGAACATTGGTAGTTACTTCTGCATAAGCATTACCGATTCTCCATCGTGTACCGGCTGTTACGGGTTTAAATTTTCTTAATGCCATTTCTTAATTCAAAAAATAATTTCTTAATCCAACACTTCGCGGCGGTTGATTGCCATTCTGTGAGTTATGATCAGATGTTTGAATACAGATCAATATTCTCACCTTCAGCTACTGTTACATAAGCTTTCTTGTAAGCTGGCTTGCGGCCGGAGATTACACCTGCTTTTGTAAAGCGGCTTTTGTTTTTACCTGGAACCACGCTGGTGTTAACGCCAACAACAGTTACACCATAAAAGCTTTCAACTGCTTTTTTGATTTCCAGTTTGTTTGCTTTCTTCGCCACTTTGAAGGCATAGCGGTGCAGTTTTTCCTGCTGGGCATTTGCCTTTTCAGTCAAAATGGGTTTTATCAGTACTTCAGAAAGGTTCATCGCAAAATCTTTTATTAATTGTGCACCTGTGGTGCATTAATCCGGTTTGTTGTTACGCTTCTGCTTTTTCTTCTTCTCCGAAGATTTTGGCAGCGCTTTCTGTCAGTACCAGTACTTCAGAGTTAACAATGTCATACGTGTTGATATCGCTCAGCAATACACCCAGTACAGAAGGCACGTTGCGGATAGACAATTGAAGATTGTCATTGTACTCCGGAGTGATGAACATAGACTTTTTATCAGCTACATTCAGTTTACCCAGGATATCCACAAATGTTTTTGTTTTGGGAGCATCCAGTTTAATATCTTCTACTACTACGATAGCGTTTTCTTTCGCTTTATAAGCCAGGGCAGAGATCTTTGCCAGGTCTTTCACCTTACGGTTCAGTTTAATGTCGTAAGCATGGGGCTTGGGTCCGAAGATAGTACCACCACCTTTATAGAGGGGGTTACGGATATTACCTTTACGGCTTCCACCTGTACCTTTCTGGCGGTGCAGTTTACGGCTGGCACCTTTTACTTCAGCACGGGTTTTCACTTTGTGTGTACCCTGGCGCTGAGCAGCGAGGTATTGTTTCACTGCCAGGTAGATCACGTGGTTATTAGGCTCGATCCCGAAGATCTCTTCGGGCAGTTCCACTGTTCTGCCTGTCTTCTTTCCTTGTGTATTTAAAACTTCAACTTGCATTTTCTTGTCTTTTATTTTTGGATCAAAACAATGGAACCATTGTGGCCCGGTACAGAACCGCTGACCAGGATATAATTTTTATCGGCGAAGATCTTCACCACTTTCAATCCTTTAAGTTTTACGCGGTCATTGCCCATGCGGCCGGCCATACGCACACCTTTCATTACGCGGCTCGCATCAGAGGAGTTACCCAGTGAACCCGGAGCACGCTGACGGTCGTGCTGACCGTGAGACTGCTGACCAACACCACCGAATCCATGGCGTTTTACCACACCCTGGAAACCTTTACCTTTAGTGGTACCTACTACTTCAACTTTGTCGCCTTCAGCGAAAATGTCGACAGTAACGGTTTCACCAATATTTTTTTCGATTGAGAAATTGCGGAATTCCTTAGAGAATTTTTTAGGAGCTGTTTGAGATTTTGCGAAGTGGTTCACTTCGGCTTTAGTGGAGTGCTTTTCTTTTTTGTCGCCAAAAGAAAGCTGGAGAGCATTGTACCCATCAGTCGCTTCTGTTTTGACCTGGGTAACTACACAGGGACCTGCCTCGATGATCGTACAGGCTGTCTGTTTGCCTGAGGGATCGAAGATGCTGGTCATCCCAATCTTTTTGCCAATAATTCCTTTCATTGTTTGCTTTTTATGCCTGCAGGATTATTGGGACAGGATATAATCAGTCTGAGACAAATTATAACTCTTCAATCCCCGTTTGCTACCGACCTTTTCCTTTATGGGGAAGTACCGGCAGTAAACAAACCCTGAATGGCTTGTTTTATGTAATGTGCCAGAGCTCTTTTTTAAGACACGAATTGCGCGGATAAAATCGCTAATTGCGCGAATAGTGCCCTATTGAGAGGATAGCAAAAAATTAATTCAATTTATAAGAACTGGTCGGGCGATCTGTTACGCCCATTCGCGTCATCCGTGCCTGTTCATTTACTTCATCAATCTCAAAGACACATTCGCGACATCCGCGTACTACGCTTTGATTTCTACTTCTACGCCACTGGGCAGATCCAGTTTGCTCAGCGCGTCTACTGTACGGCTTGAAGAGGTGTAGATGTCCAGCAGGCGTTTGTGTGTTGCCAGTTGGAACTGCTCACGGCTCTTCTTGTTCACGTGCGGGGAACGCAGTACAGTAAAAATTTTGGTACGTGTAGGCAGAGGAATAGGACCTGTTACTACAGCACCTGTGCTGCGAACTGTTTTTACGATCTTTTCGGCAGATTTGTCCACCAGGTTGTGATCGTAAGACTGTAATTTGATTCTGATTCGCTGAGACATTTTGTAAAACCCAATTTTCTTTTGGGAGTGCAAAGGTATGCTTGCCGTCTATATCCTCCAAATAGTTGGGTAAGAATTTTGGAGCAAAGGCAATATTATTGGCAGTTTTCCTTCTTTACTTTGCCGGTAATACCTTTATTCCCAGGGCGGAGAAGCTGCTGAAACCCAGGTGATCTATTCTAATATACTGACTTTCAATTAAATGTAATCTAATTCTTCGATTGGGTGTTGAATCTGCTCCCTTTGGTAAGAGTTTCCATTCATCCAGCACTGTTTTGTCGCCTACATACACCCTGACCGCATCCTGCCAGGTCACGGATAGTTCATAGTCGCCAGTCGGCAATGGGGTGCGGGTGCCGGCCGTGGTGATAAACTGATCATAGACTTTTCCATCAGCTTTCAAACCATTCCACCAGGCATAATCCAATTGGTCCACGGTATCCCTTTTCACAGGTGCCATTTTAACCGTAGGGGCAAACAGGTTGGTTTCGTGTAATGGGTTGTAATAGGCCGTATCCATGCTGAACCAGAGCACTTCCCAGTCAAGCGGCTGAAAGAACTGATCGAACCGGAAGGAATATTTTCTCCCCCTGGATATTTTCTCGCCAAAAGGGCTGGTTATGGCTTCGCCGGTATATTCCAATTCAAGCTTTATATCCCTAGCCTCTCTCCCATTGGCTATTCTTTTCGCCCTGAGTCTGGCAGGGAATTCTCCTTTTATTGCAGAGAGGCTGTCAAGCCCCTTTTTATTTTTTACGGTCCATTTTCCTTTTGGCCCCAGCAATTCAAATTCCATCCAGGCACTGGTGTCTGTAGGATTGGTATTCCAGATAAGCGGATAGCGGAAATCATAAGGCCCCCATTCCGTCATACGGATGTTTTTCCGACCTGCCCAGTTGCCGGTCCCTTTAAAAGGATCAGCCGGGGAAGCTATCCCGGGCAATGACACTGAAGTGTCTTTTTCCACCTGCTCCAGTATTTCGTAATACATTGTTGTGTCCAGACCTGTAACAGTGCTGTCCGTTTTGAAAAGCTGTTCATAACCGGAAAAAGTATTGCTGAACACATGCAGCCCGCCAGTACGAGAAAAGTTGAATACAGTTGGGTTCTTATTAAAACTGTTGGATACGATATTATATCCTCTGCTCCTGGTGTCCCTGTGCTGAACATATCCCCAATCTGCGGGTTGTTTTTCATTGGCCCATAAATGGATGGCCTGTTTATCCTGATCGAATAAATTATAGGCTATGCTGTTATCCTGACCATGTTCTATGGCGATGGCTGTTTTGTTGTTCCGGAAACGGTTATTCCGGATGATAGTATTAAAGCTGTATCCACCCCATATACCATTTTCGCATTCAAAGATCCTGTTTCCGGACACTGTATTCCGGCTGAAAGTAAGCTCTATGCCATTCGTGGCTGCATAGGAAAAATCGTTTTCCAGCAGCAGGTTATCATTGCAGCCACCATTGCCTGTTTCCATGGTCGACTGGCCGGCCCATAGAAAAAATCCATCGCCGCTATGGGTCACATTGTTTTTGTAAAACAGGTTGCCGTTGCATTGCTCGAATGCGAGGATACCGGCACTGTCCTGACCACGCTGGTATATTCCATGACTGTATCCACGAATATTAAATATTAAACGGTTATAGGCGATCCTGTTGCCTGAGCAACGGTACATTCCTATCCCAAGACCGGAATTAAAAGAGAAATCATTATTATAGATCAGCCCATCTGAGCAGCCTGTCAGCAGCAGGGCATTCTGGTTGCCGGTGATCCTGCAGTTTCTCACCACTGCTTTGCTGCACTGGCTGAGATAGATCCCTGCGCCATATCGCAGCCATTCATCTTTTTCATTCTGATGATAGCTGAGCCAGTCTGAAACATCTTCTTTTTGCCGGGAACTTTGCAGCCTGGGCCGGTAATTGTAGCTGAGATCGCAGTTCTCGATCACGAGTTCTTCCACATTCCTGGCCAGTAAAGCCAGTTTATACCCTTTTGCCGTAAGATTTTTGATGGTGACCTTGCGGCTGTTTTGCACCTGCACGGCAATTCCCTGATAAATGTCAGGGTGAGTAATATCAGCATTCCCTATCAAAGTGGCTTGACTAAAATCTATTGTAATATCATTTCCCTCAATTATTATCGCAGGATTGACCGGTGAGCTGCTTTTACTGAAGTCATATACAGCTTTTTTTACCTTTGTATTCTTATTGATTTTTATACCAGGCTTTAAGACAAGGTTTTGCGCAGCTATCCAGTTGTGGAATAAAAGTAACAGCAGGCTGGTGGTCGCAAATTTTATCATTGAATTGGATTTCCGGTCAACAAAGTACAAGAAAATCGTTGATTATTAAGGAAGACCTGGAACAAAGAGTATAATTCATTCACCGGAAGGCTGTTAGATAAGAAAAGGACTCAAAAATTGAGTCCTTAACCTTTTGACATTGTGTTTTTCATAAAAAGGCTTTTCACCTTTTACAAGAGATTTTAAAAACGGAGTGAGTTCACGCAGAAAACAGCAAAACCAATGCCATCATCACTGGTTTGTCTTGATCTAAGTTAAGTAATTTTCAACTTAGAAGATACTCCAGACAGAAAAAGCAATAGAATTTGTCATAGTGACTATATAATAAAAGAAGAAGCCGCCCTAAAAGGCGGCTTCATTATGTTGGTGATAGCCTTATCAGGCCATCATCTGGATCAGGCGTTAACTTTCCCTTTCACCTTTGCAATCACTTCTTCAGCGATATTGGTAGGCGCAGGAGAATAGTGTGAGAACTCCATGGTAGAAGACGCACGGCCGGAAGACAGTGAACGCAGTTGGGTCACATAACCGAACATTTCGCTCAGCGGCACTTTTGCTTTGATCACTTCGGCACCAGCACGGCTATCCATACCTTCCATCATACCACGGCGGCGGTTAAGGTCACCTGTTACATCACCCATGTACTGGGCAGGGGTGATCACTTCCACTTTCATGATAGGCTCCAGCAATACGGGTTTTGCTTTTCTTGCAGCTTCACGGAAACCTTGTTTGGCGCAAAGCTCGAACGACATGGAGTCGGAGTCAACTGCGTGGAAGCTTCCGTCGAACACGCGGATCTTCATGTTATCTACAGGATAGTTAGCCAACACACCAGTGGTCATTGACATTTCAAAACCTTTCTGGATAGCAGGCACGAACTCGCGGGGGATAGATCCACCGAACAGGTCGTTCACAAACTGATAGTTCTTATCAGGATTTTCTGCTCTCCATTCTGCGTCCACAGGACCGAGTTCAAACTGGATGTCGGCGAATTTACCACGACCACCGGTTTGTTTTTTCAGGGTCTCACGGTGCTGGACCGTAGTGTTGAACGCTTCTTTATAAGCAACCTGGGGAGCACCCTGGTTCACTTCTACTTTGAACTCGCGTTTCATACGGTCGATGATGATCTCCAGGTGCAGCTCACCCATACCACGAAGGATGGTCTGACCGGTATCTTCATCTGTATTTACACGGAGGGTAGGATCTTCTTCCACCAGCTTCGAAATAGCCATACCCATTTTATCCACGTCAGCCTGGGTTTTTGGTTCAACCGCGATAGCGATAACCGGCTCGGGGATGAACATGTTCTCCAGAGTGATCGGATGATTTTCATCACACAGTGTATCACCGGTCTTGATCTCTTTAAAACCTACAGCCGCACCGATATCACCAGCTTCGATGAAGTCGATCGGGTTTTGCTTATTGGCAAACATCTTCATGATCCGGCTGATACGCTCTTTCTTACCGCTTCTTACGTTCAATACATAAGAACCCGCATCGAGGTGACCGGAATAGCAGCGGAAGAACGCAAGACGGCCTACGAAAGGATCGGTCATGATCTTAAAGGCCAGTGCAGAGAAAGGAGCTTTAGGATCAGCTTTGCGCACTTCTTCTTCGCCGGTATCAGGGTTGGTACCTTTGGTATCAGGGATATCCACCGGTGAAGGCAGGTAACGGCAAACAGCATCCAGTGCAGTTTGCACACCTTTGTTTTTGAAAGAAGAACCACACATCATCGGAACGATGCTCAGGTCAACAGTTGCTTTGCGGATCGCTTCATGGATCTCATCTTCAGAGATCGAATTGGGATCATCAAAGAATTTCTCCATCAGTTTGTCATCGTATTCAGCAACAGCTTCAACGAGGTTTGCTCTCCACTCTTCGGCTTCATCCTTCATGTCAGCAGGAATTTCGATCTCATCGAAAGTCATTCCTTCTGTTTCATTGTGCCAGATGATACCTTTCATCTTGATCAGGTCAACCACGCCTTTGAAGTTATCTTCAGCACCGATAGGAAGCTGTAGGGGAACTGCTTTGGAACCCAGCATTTCTTTAACCTGTTTAACCACATTCAGGAAGTCGGCACCTGAACGGTCCATTTTATTTACGAAGCCGATACGGGGAACACCGTAACGGTTAGCCTGGCGCCATACAGTTTCAGATTGAGGCTCCACACCATCAACCGCTGAGAACAGGGCGATCAGACCGTCCAGTACACGCATGGAACGCTCCACTTCCACAGTGAAGTCCACGTGACCCGGAGTATCAATAATGTTGAAAGAATATTTCTTTGTGTCAGGAGTAGGCTTGCCCAGCACGGTAGGGAAATTCCACTGGCAGCTTACAGCCGCAGAAGTAATGGTGATACCTCTTTCTTTTTCCTGCTCCATCCAGTCGGTAGTAGCAGCACCATCATGCACTTCACCAATACGGTGGATCATTCCGGTGTAGCGCAGGATACGCTCCGTTGTGGTGGTTTTACCTGCGTCGATATGCGCGGCAATACCAAAGTTTCTCTGAAATTTTAAGTCGGCCATGACTATTTGATTTGAGTTTATTTTTCGGTTATTATAACTTATTTATTTGCGGGGGTTTATCCCGGCGCTGTTCGGGACTCTTTTTGCCCGGTTGCTGTTTGCTTTCGGAAATTACCGGCTGTAAATAGGTGGGTGCGTCCGCCGGAGGCGGAACAGGATTGCCGGTATGTAAGATTAGACTCTCATAGACTGCCACATGAAGAAAAACTGCTGCTCACTCTTCCCGGTCACTTTTAGTTTTTCCTTATGGCGGCGCAAAGGTAGGAAAAATTCACAAAAAATATATCGTTCGGAGACAAATAAACTCCTGAGGCCCTCGCACCGATACCTCTCTTCCTAACTGATTTGTTTTCAACAACTGGTTTTTCATAACAAGCAATCACCACAAATCAATAAAAAAAACAGCCCGGGGTTGAAATCTCCCCGGGCTGTTGATTTAAATCGCAATGATATAGTTAAGGTCTGATGCGGATGCGTACATATTCGCCGAAACCAATAGAACTCATGCCTGTTACACCCTGACCATTGCCCAGCCCAACAAGCGGGAATGCCTGGTATTTCTTTTCTCCAACATAAATATCAGGAGCCACATCATAAGTTTCACCGCTGGCCAGCGCAGTTCCTCCAAAAAGAGTAACGAGCTGTGCGGCTGTAACATTGATTGTAGCGGGCAACGTTGTAACATCAGCCTGTAATACTTTTACATTACTTGCCGATGCATTCTTCCTTACAACGATGTCTATTTTGGTTGGAGGGGTTTCGCCTGGAAAGTACATAGCTACTTTCACGGCACCCTGGTAATCTGCCTGGCTGGCAAGAAAGATCGTGTCTGCTGTTCCGTTGTTTTTAACAAGATTAGTAGTGATCACCGGCACATCTTCGATACCTATTCTCTTAGGAATTGCGCCGTCATCTTTAGAGCAGGACGTCAGTGCTCCAAGCAACGTAAACATTACAGCCGTCAGTATATTAAATTTTCCAGATTTCATGATCTCTTTGTTTTTAATTAAGTGAATTAAGGTTGCCAGAAAACTTTGTAAGACTCAGGTACTTTCTGAGGCGGCGCATTTGAATTCAATTGGATCTCGTTGTTGCTGAAAGGTAATGACCATGGGTAAGGGCGGTCATTCTGAACAGTGACGACGGGCCCATCCGGTGGTGCTACACTTGTTGTTGTTCCTATAGGTGCAGGATCAAAACGTACCGGGTAGCCGGTTCTTCTGTAATCAGTATAGTTATCGACAGGATTCTCGATGCGGTTGATCCACTTTTCAGTCATGATCAGCTCCATCTTTTTCGAATCGCTCGCTGCATCATACTGGTCAAGCACGCCTGATTTGTAAGCCGTAGTAGCTGGCAGTGTTGAAATCACAGGAACAGTTTGAGGAGCTCCTGCCGAACCCGGATTAACTGCAGCAACAACAGCGTCTACATGACGGAAACTTGCGTCGAGTGCATTACTGAAAGCTTCGCGAGGGTCACCAGAAACAACGCCGGCCAGCTTCAATTCTGCCTCCAGGTATAAACGGTCAGCATATGTGATAAACTCGTGCGGACGGGCGCCGGTACCGGCTCTCTGCGGTCCGATAGAGTTCACGGATATCGCAGCGCTGTCATTGAATCTTCCGCCAGCAGGGAAGAGTCCAAGCAATGAATAGGTCTGGCTGTTAGAACCATCACGGCATGGGCCGGATGAACCGAAGATGATCGTGATGAAACCTCCATCACGATAATCGGTACAGTTCTCAGGAGTTGGGTTTGAACCACCGAGCGCTGATTTCTGATTGTAGATATAATATGGGACCCTCGGGTCAGCCAATCCTGTGAGGATATTAGGATTTCTACCTTTCATGATCTCATACAGCCATGGACTTGGGAGCTGACCTCCGCGTTGTGTAGCGTTATAATCTCCGAATGCCGGATGTCTGTCATCAGTCGTGCCGACAGTTCCGAAAGGAAGCATGAAACTTTCAGCCTGTGTATTGATCAGTGTTGCAGGAGAATTTAACAGTGTTGTCACTTCTGCACTCACATCCTGCACCAATCTTATCTGGGTATACATCTTAAGTTTGATCGTATTGGCAGCTTTTACCCAGTTGTTACGATTTCCCTTGTAAATATAGTCATCACTTCCTGGGAGAATAGTATTTATTGCAGGGTTGGTTACGTCTGCAATTCCTTCGTCCAGGAGAGCGATCAATTGCGGATAAATATCTTCACCCTTATCAAACTTTGGCTGCCTGATCCCTTCAAGGAACTTATCATGCTCAGAGAAAGGAATGTCACCCCATACATCCACCATCATGCTGTACGTATAAGCTTTCATGATCTTGGCGATACCTCTGTAAACAAAAAGGTCTTCATTGGTAGCGCGTGTAATGATCACATTAAGATTAGAAAGCGCGTTATAGAGTGCGCTCCATCCTGATTCACCCGCACCATATCTGTCAGCACTAACCCGGCCAGTGATCTGGTGTGTGTATACAGCCATTGTATTTCCCAGGCCGGAACCAAGTGCGAAAGCTCCCGCAATGTTGCGTTCAGCGCCACTAAGGATCATTCCCAGTGTGACATTCTGAGGCGTTGCATCATTTGGATTCTGGTTTACATCAATGAATTTTTTGCAACTGGTCCCCGCCACCAGGAATGCCGAGAACAGCGCAAATGCATATATTTTATATCTGCTTCTCATACTTGAAGTTTTTACTTGGTGATTAGAAAGTAACGTTTAGGTTAACACCGTATCTTTTTGAACTTGGCGCACCACCGGTTTCAACACCTTGTGTATTGGACCCAACAACCGAATTGATATCAGGATCGAAGTTGGTATACTTGGGTACGTTGGGGGCCAGCCACCAGAGATTACGTCCGCTAAAGCTAATTGTAATTGAAGATGCACTGACTTTCTTTGAAATTGACGCCGGCAGTGTATATCCAAGAGAGAGTTCCCTCAAGCGGTATACTGTACCGTCGTAAACAGAATACTCAAATGCACCGTTTGTTGCAAAACTTGCACCTGTTCCCGCAGTAAAGAACAGATCATTAGTAGTTACCCGTGTCTGATTCGGAATGGTAGCACCGTTACCATCTGTTATTGGAACATAATGATTAAGTCCGTCAGCTCCTGTAACCGGAGTAGCGTTTCCGTAGATACCGGTGATCACCGCATTTTTCTCACGGTCTTCTGTGTCCTTGGTAACGCCTCTACCCAGCATGCTATTGATGCTTTCAGAATAGAAATCTCCGCCTACTGTTGCATCGAATAATACACCTAAATGAAACCCTTTGTAAGAAACAGTATTGTTTATACCAAACTTGAAGTCAGGATTGGGATCCCCTACCATTCCTGGATTCGGATCCGCATATGGCATGCCTGAAGTCGGATTGATCAGCAGTTGACCATCATCAGAACGGGCAGAGAATGAACCACGAAGATATCCGTAAGGCATACCAGCTTCAGCCCAGTTGTATCCTCCAAGCTGCGTACGGATAAGACCAGGGTATAATTCGAGTACCATATTTCTGTTACGCGTTAAAACTCCGCGCACATCCCACTTGATGTCTCCGGTCGAAACAGGAGTAACATTCAGTGCAACTTCCCACCCTTTGTTTTGAATCTTACCAATATTGGTATAGAAGCTGGTATAGCCAGTGGTATTCGGAATCGCAATACCGTAAATTATATTGGTTGAGTTTTTATCGTAATAAGTCACATCCAGGCTTATCCTTCCTTTGAAAAATCTCAACTCTGAACCGAGCTCAAATTCATTGCTGAATTCAGGTGTAAGATCCGGATCGTAACTGGTACCGTCCCTTGTTGATGTTGGCTGGCCAAGAAAACCTGTTGCGCTATAGTTGAAAACCGGATCTATACTGTAAGGGGCTGCATCTTTACCTACGCGGGCAAAACCTCCGCGGATCTTACCGTAATCGAACCAGTCGCTTTGAATATGAAACAGATCAGACCACACAAGCGATGCACTGAATGCCGGATAGAAGTACTGGTTTTCTTTGTAAGGAAGTGTTGACGAATTGTCCATTCTTATTGATGCAGTCAGGAATGCATAATTCTTATATCCAACGGTTGCATCAGAAAAGAAGCCCGCAATGCGCTGTTTACTTCTACTGTCCCCGGAAAAAGTCTGACGGCGTGTATTTCTCAGGTTGAATAATCCCGGAATAACGAAGTCAACTCCATATACCTGCTGCGCGCGCGATTCGAGGTGATTAAGTTCCGTTCCCAGGTGACCTGTTAAAGAGAAATCGGAAGCCAACTTAGGAGAAAAAGTAAAAATGAACTTGCCATTGATCTCCTGTCTTCTGTTTACAACCTCAGTTATTGTTCCCAAAAGATTGTCTGCGCCTCCATAAGAAGATTTATCAATGATCTGGTCCCTGAATAAATTATAGTTGTTAACACCGGCATTCATATCGGCCTTGAGCCAGTTATTGAATTTATAGGAAGCCCTGAAATTAGCCACCAAACGATCATCAGTGCTAGTGATCACGTTATGGTAAGCTCCCCAAACAGGGTTTGTGTACTGGCCGTCATTAAAGCCTATCTGGGTCATGCCATCCCGAGTGGTGGAAGGATAACCTACGATATCCCAGTTACGGGCCATGGTATAAGTCCGGCCCCACTGCGATACGAAGCTCTGTGCGGCTCCGATGAAACCTCCGACCTGGGTAGATCTCGTATAAGCCATGTTCGAACCGATCGTAAGGTTTCCGATCGTTGTTTGACCACCAACGCTGATATTGTTTTTCTTATAAGACGAGTTTGTTATATACCCATCCTGATCTGTTCTCGACAATGTTACATTGAACAAAGAACCGCCCTGCCCGCCGCTGATGCCTACAGAATGCTCCATCAGGTTGCCGGTCTTAAACAGGTCTGCTGCATTGTTAGGGTAGGCTTTATAAGCCGCCCGGCCATTCGGGAATAGTTCCGGCCATGCGGCATACATGCTTGCCCATGTTGAAGCTGGAATAGAGTCCACTCCTGACGCAGATGTGCCAATTACCTGGCCACTGGCATTGTAAATGACCCCCTGGCCAAACTTCGCCCCCCAGGAACCGTTAGATGACTGAGTGCGGAAATTAGCTCCGGCACCATAGCTGTTCTGGAATTCTGGCAGGTTCGCAATTTTTTCAATCGCATAACCGCCTCTGTAAGTAACGTTCAGGGATTTCGCGCCTTTGCTTGGGGAACCGGATTTGGTGGTGATCATTAATACACCGTTAGATGCACGCGCGCCATATAAGGCCGCAGCCGCAGCACCTTTCAAAACGGTCATATCCGCGATATCATTCGGATCAATATTGTTGATCCCGGACCCATACGTTCCACCTGCGCTGAAAGGATTGGAAGTGTTAACGATAGTGTTGCTGTAAGGCACACCATCTACAACGATCAATGGTTCTGATCCGCTAAAAGAGCTTACCCCCCTGATCTGGATACGGGAAGCCGCTCCCGGCGCACCCTGACCAGCCCTGATGTCCACACCCGGGATCTTGCCCGCGAGTGTATTCAGAACGTTTGACTCGGATTTCTGCAGCATTACTTCCGGGTCGACCTTTGCAACAGAATAGCCAAGCGCCCTTTCAGAGCGTTTGATACCCATAGCAGTCACAACTACTTCCGATAAAGATTCATTAGACAACGAAAGCGTGAGATTGATTGCGGCGGATGAAGTGACCGTTACCTCTTTTGCCTGCAGATTGACTCCGGATACCACAAGGACATCCCCTTTTGAAGCGTTGATCGTAAACCTACCCTGTTCATCAGCGGTAGTGCCTGTCTTACCTTTACCTTTTATTACGATAGAAGCATAAGGAACAGGATTCCCTTTTTCGTCCATGATCTTGCCTGAGATTGGCATAACCTGGCTGCTCGCGATCAGTGCTGAAAATAGCATGACCACGCACAGCGTAAGAATTTTTCTCATGTGCTTGTTAGTTTGGTTTAAAAGCGATTTGTTCGGCTTAAATGTAAAGAAAAACTGTTATCCAAAAACACCAATATTAAACTTGGTTAAAAAGAAAGAGGAAGGGGTTAATATATTGCAATATGAACCTTGAGAATTGGATGCAATGCCAAAAAATGCTGACAAGCCTCCGTCAAAAGCCGCTTGCTTTTTTGCAAATAATGAGATTATGTAATTGTAAAATCACTTCTTTGAACGCACTTCTACCTTCGGTGGCATCAACTTATAAATAACCGGCGTCACCACCCGCGACAATAAAGTAGAACTGATCAATCCCCCGATCATCACAATGGCCAGCGGCGATATCAGCGGGTTACTCGACAGTGCTATCGGCAGCAAGCCGCCTATTGCCGTAAACGTGGTAAGAATGATTGGCAGGAAACGCTTCTCCCCTGCCTCTTCAATGGCCTGCAATAAATCCATGCCCTCTTCCCGCAAATGATTGGTGAAATCGACCAGCAGTATCGTGTTCTTCACTTCAATACCTGCCAGCGCAACGATGCCAATGGTGGCCACAAATGAAAGTGAATTACCCGTTACCAGCAAGGCCAGCACGGCACCTACAATTCCCAACGGGATTACTGACAGAACGATCAGCGTGCTTTTAAATGTTTTGAACTGCAACACCAGCACTGCGATGAACATAAAGACAGTGAACAGAATGATGCTGCCAAATCCGCCAAACGATTCATTACGGCCTTCCACTTCGCCGCCCATCTGATAACTATAGCCTCCAGGCAGCTTCATCCTGTCCATCTGTGCTATTACATCGTTGATCACTTTATCATTCAAGTAACCCTTCTTCACAAAAGCATTGACTGTTACAGTTCTTGTTTTATTATAGTGATTAATGCTTAATGGTGAAGTCTCAAACCGGATATCAGCCAGTTGGGATAAAGGAATGGCCTTCCCCTGGTTATTGTTCACATACAGGTTATTGAAAACGGTGAGATCAGGATAAGAAGGCCGCGGCACGCTCAGCATAATGGTATAATCATCGCCCTCTGTATTGGGATCAGTGAAAGTGCCTACCGGAAGACCGGCCACAGCCATTCTCACTGTCCGTCCTATATTAACAGTCGGTACTCCCAATTGCTGCGCTTTATCTTTATTGATATTGATCCTTATATCTGATTTGAGATTGCGGATGGGATTGTTTACATAAATCGCCCCTTCTGTTTTCTTCAGCATGTCTTCGACACGCGAAGCCAGCGCTCTTAAGGTATCGAGATTATCACCCAGGATGCGCACTTCCACAGGAGACAACATCGGTTGCCCCTGCTCAAAATTTTTCACTTCCACCTGTGCGCCAGGGAAAGGTGTCCATTGGCTTCGTAGCTTTTCAATGATCTCCAGTTTGCGGTCTGGTTTGGTGTCTGGTTGCAGTTGCACGAATATCTCTGCAAAATCAGTCCGCTCATTCTGCTGGTTCACGTTATAATAAACCCGCGGATTACCCTTGCCCACATTGGATGAATAATATTTCACTTCAGGAAGTTTTGCCAGCTCCCTTTCCACCCGCCTGGTAATCGTGTCAGTATAATAAATATTGGATTGCAACGGGGCAGTGATATCGATCATAAACTGCGGCTTCTCGGAAGAAGGGAACAAACTGGAACCGATAACAGGTATCAATGCCAGTGAACCGGCAAATATTGCTCCTGCAATCACGATGGTAAGCCAGGGACGTTTCAATGCTTTGTCGAGCAACACGGCATACGTGCCATGGATCAGTTTCTGCAGGCCACGAAGGAAAATATTGCCATGCTCATCTGCATGCGGCTTCAGTATCCGGCTCGACAGGAAGGGTACAACAGTTAAAGCAACGATCAGCGATCCCAGTATGGTGCTGATCACGGACACGGGAAGACTGCGGATGAATTCACCCGAAGCTTCCGGCATAAAAGCCAGCGGCATAAATGCAATGACCAGGGTGGCAGTGCAACCCAATACGGCTTTACCGATCTGGTTAGTTGCTTTGATAGTAGCTTCCAATCTTGAATGGCCTTCCCTCATCCATCGTTCTATGTTTTCCACTACCACGATGCTGTCATCTACCAGTAATCCCAGTGCTACCACCAAACCAACAATGCTTAGCTGGTTAAGATTATAGCCCATTAAATTGGTAAGTATAATGCCAATGCCCAGCGAAAGCGGGATGGCGATCATCACCACCAATGAAGCCCTTAATCCTAATGGCAACAGTGTGATCAATACAAGTCCGATCGCTATCAGGAAATCCATTCCCAACGAACCCAGCCGGTGATTCACATTATCGGCCTGGTCAAACTGCAACTGGAGATCGATATTGGAAGGCAGGCCTGCTTTGAATTTATCAATAACAGGCAGGTATTGTTTCTGTACAGTGGAGATATTCTCTCCTTTCTTCAATGCAGCGATCACAAACACAGCACGGTGGCCATTAAGCCGGGCAATATGTGATTGCGGTGAATAATCAAAATACACATTGGCCACATCCTTCAGGAAAATATTGTTGCCATTCACACTCGCCACTACCGTATTCCTGATCTCTTCGATATTCTGATAGTCACCATTGGTTTTTATATTGAATGATTTGCTTCCTTCATTGATGCTGCCACCGGGAATATTGGCGATCTCACTTTGCAGGGAACTGGCAAGCAGGGTAACAGGCAGGTGCAACTGAGATAATTTATCCAGTTGAGCATCCACTCTGATAACAGGATCGGGCAGACCCTGGATCTCTACATTTTTCAATGCAGGAATTTTCTCCAGTTCGTCCTGCAGGTCTTCTGCTGCCTGCCTCAGTTTATCACGGGAAGCATTTTCGGATATAAGCGACATCTGCAGGATATTCACATTCGAGGGATCGATCTTCTGCACATCGATCATATAAATATCCTGCGGAAGCGAACCGCGAAGCCCGTTCACTTCCCTCACCAGTTCCTGGTATTTATCATCCACATTCACACGGTAGCGGTACTCTACTGACAATACAGCCAATCCATCCCTGATAGCTGTCCGGATACGTTTGATATCATCCAACCCGTATATTTCCTTTTCCATCGGCTTTACCACCAATTCTTCCATGTCTTTCGGACTGGTGCCGGGATAAACCACTACCACAGGAAAAATAGGCGCATTCAATTCAGGATCTTCCGAGCGGGGCATATTCAGCACTGTAGCAATACCGATCGCCACCACCATGAGCACCATGATAAGCGTGAACTGGTAATTCTTTATAGAGTATTCTGATATTTTCATCTGTTGGTTTTTATTGTTTTGGGCCAGACGGAATCTATCATGATAAGGTTTTCATTTCCTTGCTGATCTACTGAAAGCTTTATCATGAAAGCTTCATACCTATTCTCTTCCTTTAACTTTTACCTTTGAACCTTCATTGAGATAAGCGCTTCCTGAAACGATCAGCGCCTTTGCATTTTCAAGGCCACCGCTCACGATCACCTTTCCGTTCTCAATTTTATCTACCTGCACTTTTACTTTATGAGCTGTTGCATTGTCGTTGGTGATGAAAACATAGCCGCTACCTGCATCGCCATCCAGCAAAGCATCATAAGGAATGGCCCAGGCTTTAGAGGTTTGTGAAGGATTGATGGTCGCTTTTCCAAAAAGGCCTGAAGCAATTTTGCCAGCAGGAGGATTATTGAGCTGTAGTTGTATAATGAACGTGCCACTGACCGGATCGATCCCTTCTGATTTTTTACTTACATACGCCGTCATCGATTCGCCCGGTAATGCATCTGTAGTGATCACTGCCTTATCACCTGTTTTGATAGCTGCCCATTGATAATCGCTCACCCCTGCTTTCAATATCCAATTGGCCTGACCCGCTCCGTTCACTTGCAGAATGGGGGTGCCGGCACCAACGATCTGTCCTTCATTTGCAAACTTGTGCAATACAAAACCATTGCGCGCCGCTCTTATTTCAGAAAAGGTTTGATTGAAACCGGCACTGTTATATTGTTGCCTGGCCACGTCCAGCGCAGTTTTGGCATTCTGCATCTGCTCCAGGGTGGCCACACTGTCTTTATACAAATTGCTGGCACGTTCAAAATCCCGCCGTGCTTTTTGCAAAGCCAGTGAAGCCTGTTCCGCCATAGCATTGATCTCGGTAAGGTTCAATGTAGCCAGCAACTGGCCTTTACGGATGGCGTCGCCTTCTTTTACATAGATGCGATTAACAACCCCACCGTTTTTAAAAGCAAGATTGGTTTCATCATCCGTGGTGAACTGCCCTGCAGCATAAATGGATTGATGAATGGAATCCTGCTGAAGAGTGATGATTTCCACAGGTATGATCTCTTCTGAGTTGGTTTCTGTCTTTTTCGTCTGCTTGCAGGAGATCAATACAACAAGCGAAGCTGTAATAGCTGTCAGTAATATTTTGTTCATGGTCCTTTATTTTTTGATCAGGTAAGAAGCGGTTTCTCTTTCAAGGTCTGCGGCTGCGATCAGCACTTTGTACTGGTTAATGACCTGCAGCAATTGGGCCTGCGTAAATTGGTTGCGTGCATCCACGGTTTCTATAAACGTGTTGGTGCCTTCGCGATAGCCACGTTCAATCAAACGCTGGTAGCTGGAAGCGGCTTCGAGTTGCTTTTCAGTAGCTGTATACGTTTGCCAGGATGCTTTTAAATTATTTTTTGCAGCACTGCTGCCAAGTGTCAATTGCTGACGTACCTGCTCCAGGTTCAGCCTGGCTGCCTGCACATCCAATTGCGATTGTTTTATTTTATTCTTATTCCGGTTACCCGCAAAAATGGGGACCTCCAGTTGCAGCCCGAGTAAATAGTAACGCGATTGGGAATTGATCTTCCAGTCTTCTGCCTGCGAACCCAGATCAAAAAATGCGTTCAGCCGGGGCATATACACCTGCTTATTCATCTGCCAAACGGTTTCATTGATGGTCACTGCCTGCTGTAAAGCTTTTAATTCTTCACGGTTAACAGACAAGGGTTGTGCAGTAAGCATGCTTCCTATGGTGGAGATCGCTTCATCGGGATTATAGGAAGTATCAATATCAGCAGTCTGTTCCCGGTTGAGCAGGAAATTGAAATACAGTTTGGCATTCTCTGCCTGCTGCTCTGCTGTATTTATCTGTGCATTCACCTGTTCTATCTCGCTGTTGGAGCGTAATACATAAGCGGGCAGGCCTTTACCATTGTCAAGCAATTTCTGGTTCACGCGTTTGCCTTCATTCGCCAGTTCCAGCGCATTGCGGTAAATGGTCACCGATCTCAATGCAGTCAGGTAATTGAAATAAGCCGTTTTAATGCTCTGTACCAGTTGGCGCTTATAGATATCCACTTCGTATTCGTTCAATACGATCTGTTGTTCGGCTATTTTTTTATTGAACCGGAGATCGGGATTATACACTGGCAGGGTGGTACGCACTTTAGCGTCATAAAAATTATTCGGAAGAAAGTTGACGCTTTCATTTTTCAACTGCGGGAAATTATTGCTTCCTGTAAGTTGGTTAAGCGTGCTGTAAACACCATTCAGCAGATCGCCCAGGGGTAGATTGATATCACGGCCTCCTTTCGCTGTCTGGTATCCCAATTGGAAAGAAACAGTTGGCAAAAACCAACCTTTGGCAATATCGAGGGCTGCCCCTGCCCTTTCCAGCGAAATATTCGTTTGCTGGAGAACGATGTTGTTGGCAAAGGCACTGTCAATATACCTGTCCAGTACCGGTTGCTGTGCAGATGCGCTGCCGGTCAGGCATAACATTGCTGTCAGGGCTTTTAGCCTTGTCGAACTTAATAGCGTATTCATTCTTAACACTGTTAATCTATGAACAAAAAATTATCTTAATTTCTCCAGTGTGGCAATAAACGTCTCAAATGTGTGTGTGAATACATCAGGGACATCCTGTAAAACCATTTTATTCCTGGTTACATGCTCCAGGTGTCCTTTTATTTTCAGGGTACATAATCCATGCATCGTGCTCCAGATGAACATGGAAAAAGATTCAGCATCAAATTGGGTGAAATAACCCGCTTGCTGGCAGGCCCGTACGTTCATCACCAGCAAACTAAATGCCTGCTCGCCTTCTTCCCAGTGGTCTTCAACGCACCCAAGTGGTTCTTCCCTGTTGAACATCAGCTCATAGAAGTCGTTGTTTTCCAATGCAAATTGCATATAGACCCGGCCCATGGCCTTTAGACGTTCAAAAGGATTTTCGATATAATTGAGTATGGCAAACTGGGAAGCCAGCAATTTGAACCCCTCCTGGTGAAGGGCGTGTGAGATGGCTGCTTTGTCTTTGTAATAGAGATAGATAGTAGTGGGACTGAACTCGATCTCCGCCGCGATCTTCCGGATAGACGTAGCTTCATATCCCTCTTTGATAAAGAGTTTTTTGGCGGCGTCCAGGATGCTCTGCTTGAGATCCTCCTTGTGCTTGAGTTTTCGTTCTTTGATGCCCATATTTAAGTTTACAGGGCAAATATACTTAACAGTGTTAATTTTCCAAATTCTGGAGAGATTTTTTTGAGAAAGTATCGCAAAGAGCGCAAAGGTTACGCAATGGACGCCACGTAGTGTTCTTTGCGTAACCTTTGCGCTCTTTGCGATACCCCCTATTCAAATAAATAAGCAATATCCTCTTCGCTCAATGCCTTTACAAACCCTTCATCCGCCGACACCAGCTCTTCTGCCAGTTGTTTTTTCCTTTCCTGAAGCCGGATGATCTTTTCTTCAATGGTGTCTTTACAGATCATTTTATAGGCAAACACGCTTTTCGTTTGCCCGATACGGTGTGTACGGTCGATCGCCTGTTGCTGCACAGCCGTATTCCACCACGGATCAAAAAGAAATACATAATCAGCGGCAGTGAGCGTAAGGCCTGCATTACCTGCTTTAAGACTGATCAGGAAAAGATGGACACCATTCCCTTCCTGCTGGAAAGCATTCACCATTTCTGTACGCTTTGCCGGCGGAGTTTGCCCATCAAAATGATAATATCGAATACCGGCTTTATTACATTCCTCTGCTAACAGATCGAGCATGGTGCTGAATTGTGAAAACACCAGTGCTTTATGACCTGGCAGTATATTACCAAGTTCTTCCATCAGCAGTTTTGTTTTAACAGATTCTGCCGGCTGCCGTTCTTCTTCCGGCAACAGCAATGGAGAGTTGCATACCTGTCGCAATTTCAATATACCCTGTATCACAGCCAGCTTGCTTTTTGCAAAGCCCTGTTTTTTGATATCAAGGAAAAGGCTTCCCCTTACCTTGCTTTTGATATGTTCATATAATTCGCGCTGGCCTGCAGGCATGTGGCACCAAAGTATGGTCTCTGTTTTTTCCGGAAGGTCTACTGCTACCTGCTCCTTGGTCCGGCGAAGGATGAATGGCGCTGTCAGTCTTTGCAAAGCCTGTATCTTTTCTTCATCACCGAAGCGATCGATCGCATCTGCATATTCCCGTTTGAAAAATTCACGGCTGCCAAACATACCGGGCAATGCAACATTGAGCTGTGAATAAAGATCAAACGTGTTGTTCACTACAGGCGTGCCGCTAAGTGCAAAGCAAACCGTTGCCTGCAAAGTGCTTACCGTACGCGTGATCTGAGCAGAAGGGTTCTTGATATTATGGCTTTCATCGATAATGGCCGCACCATAAGTAACCGCCAGCAGATTGCCTGCATCAGCACGGAAAGTGCCATAGCTGGTGATCACAACCTGTATGCTTTCATCCTGCAATTGTGCTGATTTGCGCTGGCCACCATGATACACTACTGTTCTTATCTGCGGAGTGAATTTCTCCAGTTCCTGCTGCCAGTTATAGATCAGGGAGGAAGGACAAATAATTATATGCTTGGCTGAAGGATCTTTTTCTACGGCAGTAGCGAGAAAGCAGATCGCCTGCAGGGTTTTTCCCAAACCCATATCGTCTGCCAGGCAACCGCCTGCACCGGCTTCTGCCAGCAAACGCATCCATTCATATCCTTTTTGTTGATAAGGCCGCAAGCTGGCTTTAACGAGTGAAGGAACGGGGTACAGTTGCGCTGATGTTGATTGCCATGATTGCCAGCGCTGCCACCAGTCTTTTTTGAAAGAGGAGGTCAGCACTTTTTCATCTCCCTCTGCCGGTTGCTCTGTAATAGCCATCCAGCGGGCAATAGTGATCTCTTTTTTATGCACCTTGCCATGCTTGATGATGGCAGCATATTGTTTCAGCCAGTTCTCACCCAAAACTCCCAGACTTCCGTCTTTCAGCAACACAGCCCTTTGTCCTGCCCACAACATTTTCTGCAGTTCAGCCAACGCCACTTCTTCCCTGCCAAACATAATGGATACGCCGAGTGTGATCTTGCTTTCTTCCTCCCTTATAATGCTGATCTCTGTATGGGCCTGCTGGGTGGAAAAACGAAAATGTTTCAGCATATCCATGCCCACCAATTCTATATCCGATACCAACAGTTTATGATAAGCCTTGAGAAACCATTGCTTTTTTTGTGCATCGGCAAAGGAAAGATAATAGTACCCGTTTATTTGTTTAGGAAAATTGGGATGCAATGATTCCAGCAGTTGAAGAAATTCCTGCTCCTTTTCTTTGTTCCGTTTAATCACATACCCTTCTCCATTGTGCAATATCTCCAGGCTCTCCTGGTAAGGACCTTCTACTATAAAACCTTCATACAACCATTGTGGCGTCAGCATCAGGAAGGTATTGTTAAGCTCGCTTAGCAATACCCTGTTGACCGGTACAGAATTGATCTCCTGCTGATCAAACAGGTTGTTCCTGTTCACCGGATAATCCTTTTCGAGGTAAGAAAGAATATGTTCGGCCAGTGCTGCCGGTTGTGAAGCATATTGTTCAGGTTTTTGCTCTGCCAGCCATTCCAGTGTCTGGTAATCACGGAAGGAAAGCAGGAAATATTCATTCCGGCTTTCGAGGAAAAAGAACTGGCGGAAAAATGTTTCGATCCCGTAAAGCTGCCCGTTCAATTCTATGCAGGTTTGCACCTGCAGGCCACCGGCTGTTTTTACCACAGCAAATTGCAACCGTGGACGGAAAGTGCTGAACGTGCAGGGAGCAGTAGAATAATGTTTATTGCCATTGAGCTGTTTGGTATGATACCATTTTGCCAGCGGAGCATAAGGTTTTACCCGTTCGAACAACTGGTGATAATGGCGAAGCATAGCCTGTCTTGAATAGGCATCATACGGCATTCCTGCTTTTTGCCTGGTATGGCGTTGCCTGATATCCTTACGGGTTTGATCAATAGCTTCCCGGCCAAATTCCCTGAAAACCGACTGCACTTCCCTGGGCCAGTCGGGGAAAAGGGTTTTGAATTCACCCGTATTCATATCCCCTACTTCATAGTGAAGGGATGTATTGTTTTTAATGATCCGGAGGGTTTGTAAAAGAATAGAGGAATCTGTGAGGCGATGAGGCGAAAGCAACAGGGCTGATTTTGCAGTATCATTGGTTTTCATTGGTCACCTTTTTCTTACAGGAAGTTCGGGGCGCAAACTTAAACTATTCCGGGTGCTGGATGTTATTTTATCAGTTTTTATCTCTCTGGTAAAAGTATTTCTTCCCGCCTTACCGGTAAGACGGGAATGCGTCATTTAAAAAATTAAATGTATGAAAGTAGAGATCTGGTCCGATGTAATGTGTCCTTTCTGTTATATAGGGAAAAGGCATTTTGAAAAAGCGCTTGAAGGTTTTCCGGAGCGTGATAAAATAGAAGTGGAATGGAAAAGTTTCCAGTTGAATCCCACCATGAAAACCGAGCCTGGAAAAAGCATCAATCAGTACCTGGCAGAAAATAAGGGTTGGACACTGGAGCAGGCGCGGCAGGCCAATCAGCATGTGACCCGTATGGCCAGTGAAGCAGGGCTGGAATATCATATGGACCAGGCAGTGGTGGCCAATTCTTTTGATGCCCACCGGCTGGTGCAACTGGCTAAAAAAGCCGGCAAGGGTGATGCAATGGAAGAGCGTTTGTTCAGGGCCTATTTCACGGAAGGAAAAAATATTGCTGATCATGTTACCCTGGCGCAGCTTGCTGAAGATGCAGGCCTGGAAAAAGAGGCCGTAGAGAAAACACTGGCCGGCCGTGACTTTACGGAGGAAGTGGAGCAGGATATTTACGAAGCGAAGCAGATCAATGTCAGGGGTGTTCCCTATTTCGTGTTCAATGACCGGTATGCCATATCAGGCGCCCAGCCTGTGGAAACCTTTGCAGGCGCGCTGAATGCCGCCTGGAAGGAATGGGAGCAGCAAACCCCGCCACTGACCGATCTTTCAGGCAATAATGGAGAAACCTGTGCTATAGATGGTAATTGCTAAGGATATTCCCTCTTATTATTGGATCAGGATTGTCGGAAAACAGGGGAAAATTTTTAGTTCAAAAAAATTTCCCTCATCTATAGGTGGTTAATTAGAATCCTTAGTAACTTCAGTCTCACATAAATACCTATTCACTATAACTCCTAAATCCTGATGTATGCCTTCTAAAAAGAAAGCTAAACCTAAAAAAGTGGCTAAGAAAGCTGCTAAAAAAGCAGTGAAAAAAGCTGCGGTTAAGAAAAAGGTAGCCAAGAAAGCTGCTAAAAAAGCTTTCAAAAAAGCAGCACCTAAAAAGGCAGCGAAGAAAAAAGTTGCTAAGAAGGCAACTAAAAAAGCCGCGCCTAAAAAAGCTGCTAAGAAAAAGGCCGCAAAAAAAGCAGTAAAGAAAGCCGTAAAGAAAGCAGCACCTAAAAAAGCTGCGAAAAAAGTAGCAAAGAAAGTTACTAAGAAAGCTGCGCCCAAGAAAGCAGTGAAAAAAGCATCACCTGCCAAACCCAGACCTGTTAAACAACCCGAAGCTGCACCAGTAATAGTAGTTGAAGAAACTATTATTGAAAGTGAAGAGTTGATTCCGGACGTTGAAGTGGTTCAACAGGAAATAACCTTCATTGAAGAGGAGGATGATGACAATGACAACGACGATTTCTCTTCCAATGATGATGACGATGATAATAATGATAACGATGATGACAGAAGCTGATTGGGGTAAAGCCTGAAAAGCCGGAAGTATCTGGAATTATCTTTTTTAAATTATAGTTTGACCGCCTGGGTAGCGTAGGTGTTATCGCAGGCGGTTCCTTTTTTTAGGCACGAATGGATGCGAATGGGCGTTGGGGGTGGAGGGTTTTTGATGGGAGACGCGAATGGGGCGAATGGGCGTTTCACTATTTAATTTACTGTATGAAGTATGGGATATTGATATGGGTGGTTTGTTTTTCTAATGGAATGGTCAGTGCTCAACAGAAGCCGAGGGTCATTGAGTCCATTTTTTGGGATGATCCGAGGTCGCCGGTTGTTTGGATAGATAGTATGCGGACTGATATGAATCATTTGGTGATGGACAAAGACAATATTGATTCGATCAGTTTGATAAAGGATTCGGTCAGTATCCGCTATGGGCAAATGATAACGAGAGGCTCAGTGATTATTATGCCTAAACCTGGCGTGGAGCTGATCAGATGGCCGGCATTGCTGGACCGCCTGGGCGTACCACCCGCTGATAGGAAACTAAGAGTATGCATCAACAAAACCCTTGTCCGCCAACCTGCCTTCCTCCTTCTCCAACCCGATTTCATAAAAACGATCGAGATCACTACCGAACACCACTGGCTCCGCACCGAAGATGCCAACAGCAAAGAACTCTTTCTGAATATTATCACCAAAGACAATCCTCTGGCTTTTAAATAAAGTGTTTCCCGGCAAATCCTTCTTTTGAATGTCTTTCAGAAAGACATTGCCAATAAACCCTATTCCTCCTTAAACGACCTATTCGCGTCCATTCGCGCTTAAAAAAAAGAAACCATCCGTCTCCCGACGAATGGTTCAATCTTTTAGCACTATTCGCGCAATTCGCGCTATTATACCCGGAAGTGAGCAAACGCCTTATTAGCCTCTGCCATACGGTGTGTATCTTCTTTTTTCTTGAATGCAGCACCTTCACCTTTGCTTGCTGCTACGATCTCATTGGCTAATTTATCAGCCATGCTGCGGCCGTTTCTTTCGCGGCTGTAGCGGATCAGCCATTTGATGCTCAAAGAAACCTTTCTGTCAGGACGAACCTCAGAAGGTATCTGGAAAGTAGCACCACCAATACGGCGGCTGCGCACTTCTACAGCAGGAGTTACATTGGCCAAAGCCCTTTTCCATACTTCATATCCGTCTTCGCTGGTTTGTTTGGTCACTTTGTCCAGTGCATCGTAGAAAATATTAAAAGCTCCGCTTTTCTTTCCTTCCCACATCAGGTTATTGACAAAGCGGGTAACCAGTTTGTCATTAAACTTAGGATCTGGTGCTAAGGGCAGTTTTTTTGCTTGTGCTTTCCGCATGACTTATTCTTGAGTTACTTATTTAAAATTACTTTTTAGCTTTTTCTTTCTTGGTACCGTATTTAGAGCGGCTTTGTTTACGGTCTTTTACACCGGCAGTATCCAAAGAACCACGCACGATATGGTAACGTACACCCGGAAGGTCTTTTACCCTGCCACCACGGATCAGCACGATAGAGTGCTCCTGCAGGTTATGACCTTCACCAGGAATATAGGCGATCACCTCTACTTTATTGGTCAAACGAACTTTTGCCACTTTACGGAGCGCAGAGTTAGGCTTTTTAGGCGTGGTAGTGTACACACGGGTACAAACGCCACGACGCTGGGGACACTGATCCAAAGCCCGGGATTTACTCTTGGCCCTGATAATTTCTCTTCCTTTTCTTACTAATTGTTGAATAGTAGGCATTCTGAATGCTTTATTTTTGGGACGGCAAAGGTAGGGCACCGACTGGGAAATACCAAAATATTAGATAATTCTTTCGCGGTTTCTTTTTGCCTTCATCCGGTTAATTCTTAAACGATTGAAAGTCATTATACTTTCCACATCCATCCATATTTATCTGCAATCCTTCCTTCCCGGATATCAGAAAGCCATTTTTTCACCGCCGTGGAGATAGTGTATTTATCTGTATCAAATTCCATTGAAAATCCCTTGTAATTCAATTCCCTGATCGGTGCAATCACTGCAGCCGTTCCTGTTCCAAACACTTCTTTCACTTTTCCGGCTTTATAGGCGGCCACCACTTCATCAATGCTGATCCTTCTTTCCTCCACCTTAATGCCCATATCACCCAACCCCTGGATCACACTGGCCCTGGTCACCCCTTCGAGAATAGTGCCTTCTTCCAGAGAGGGAGTTACAGCCACATTGTCGATCACAAAAAATACGTTCATCATACCCACTTCCTGCAGCCATTTATGCTCAAATGCATCTGTCCACAACACCTGGTCGTACCCCTGCTGTTTTGCATAGCTGGCAGCCAGCATACTGCCTCCGTAGTTGCCGGCATTCTTAGAAAAACCTACACCACCCGGAGCGGCGCGGGTATATTGCTCCTCTACCATGATCTTCATCGGGCTGGCATAATAAGGGCCTGTAGGGCTTAAAATGATGATGAATTTATATGTTTCGGAAGGCCTTACACCCAGCATGGCATCAGAAGAGAACATGAAGGGGCGGATATAAAGCGAATGCTCTTTTTTCGCAGGGATCCAGTTTTTATCAAGATCGATCAACTGACGCATGCCTTCCAGGAAAATTTCCTCTGGTACAGCCGGCATATTCATGCGTGCGGCCGATTTATTAAAGCGCTTGAGATTATCTACCGGGCGGAAAATAAAAGCCTGGCCTTCTTCATTTTTATATGCCTTGATCCCTTCAAAAATAGCCTGCCCGTAATGCAGGGCAGCCAGCGAAGGTTCCAGCAACAAAGGCTGGTAAGGTTTTATCTCCACGTTCTTCCATTCACCATTCTCATAATCCGCTTCCAGCATATGATCGGTAAAATATTTACCGAAAGGAATGTTCTCCAGGTTTATATCCTGTAATTTGCTTCTTTCTGCCCTGGTGATGGAAATAGCTAAAGCCTCGGTCATAATTTTTAATTTTGCACCGCAAAGAAACGAAAAAAATCAGTTACGACTAACACTCATTCGTAAAAAAGGAGATCATGGGTCTGAATGATATTGAATTACCGGCCAGTGTATTGGCTTCACTTTATCCTTCTGTGCTGGTGGCAGGAGATAATGCTGTTTCGTCCTCCCCTGCGCCTGTTCCTGCCCCAACTGTTTCAACAGCGAATAATGAAACAGCATGGAAATTCCTGGGCAATAACCAGCGCAATATACTGATCGTTGTAGACCATAGCCATATCCTGCACCTGCCGGATGAAGACCTTACATTCCTCACCAATATGCTCACTGCCTGTAAGCTCGGACTGGGCGATATAGCTCTTCTTAATTTTGACCATTACAGGGAAACCGGCGGCCCGGCAATCCTCAAATATTTTAAAAGCCGCACTGTCCTGCTTTTTGGTATCGAACCTGTCAGTTTTGGCTTGCCTGTAAGCTTCCCCGCTTTTCAGGTGCAGAACGTTACCAATGTGCAGTATTTATTTGCACCTGCTCTCACCGAATTATCGGGTGATAAATTATTGAAGAGCAAATTGTGGGTTTGCCTGCAAAAAGTGTTTCTGACATGATCAGTCCTCTATATTTGCGCCATGAAACTCATCTTCGCTACCAATAACCAGCACAAAGTAGAAGAGATCCGTCACAGCATCGGCCAGCAATTCAAATTGCTGACCCTGAAAGAGGCCGGCATTGACGTGGACATTCCCGAACCGCATGATACCATTGAAGCGAACGCTTCTGAAAAATCAAGGACCATTTACAGGATGACCCATACCAACTGCTTTAGTGAGGACACCGGGCTGGAAGTAGCTGCCCTGAACGGTGAACCCGGCGTGAAGAGTGCCCGCTATGCTGGAGAAGACAAAGCATTTGACAAGAATATCGATAAACTGCTGCATAAGCTGGAAGGCAAGGATGATACCCGCGCACGTTTCAAAACAGTGATCTCATTGATCATTGACGGAAAAGAGACCCTGTTTGAAGGTATCTGCAATGGCCGGATCATACGGGAAAGAAGGGGTTCCAAAGGATTTGGTTATGATCCGGTGTTTATTCCGGATGGCTCAGACAAGACCTTTGGCGAGATGGAGATGGAAGAAAAAGACCGGTTCAGCCACCGGGCAAAAGCCACCCAAAAACTGGTAACATTTTTGAATATTTTAGACAGGAAAATATGATCAAGCGGTTGTTTACCACAATAGTAGCGCCCCTTATTTTGTTTTTCAAGAAACATATTTTAATATTACTGAACACCAGTAATTTATCTTTGGAACTCAATCCCGGTCAAAGAAGCAGAAATAAACACAGAATTTGACTCCTCAAAGCAACCATAATATTCCCGAAAGCGACTTAATCAATGGATGCATAGAAGGTAACCGGCGAATGCAGGAAGAATTGTATCGCCGTTTTTCTCCCCGCATGTATGCTGTTTGCCTCCGTTATGCTGGCAGCACGGAAGAAGCTGAGGACATTTTACAGGAAGGTTTTATCAAGATTTTTAAAAAGCTGGATAGCTTCCGGAATGAAGGCTCCTTCGAAGGCTGGATACGCCGGATATTCGTGAATACAGCCATCGAGCATTTCCGCCGTAAGCGATACCTGCAGCCTGTAACGGAAAAAGAAGAAAACACCCTGGAAGGAAATTACCTGTCTGTACTGGATAATCTCGCAGAACGTGATATTATGGAACTGGTGCAGCAGCTATCACCAGGTTACCGCACTGTATTCAATATGTATGTGGTGGAAGGCTATACTCACAAGGAAATTGGCGATATGCTGGGCATCAGCGAAGGAACCAGCAAATCACAATTGTCAAGGGCAAAAGTGATTTTGCAGGATATGGTCAGAAAATTTGTTGAAAAAGAAAGTCAAAGCAGCATTAAATAAATCATGAGCAGCTTAAGAGATAAAATGTTGAACTATGAAACTGCCCCACCGCAAGGGATCTGGGACAGGATCGCTGCTGCCCTTGATGAAGCCCAGCAAGGCGACCAGTTCCCCGTACGCCTTCACTCCATGGAAGTAACTCCTCCTGCCATGGCCTGGGAAAAGATCGCTGCTTCGCTGGATGAGGAAGCGCAACAGGAAACAAAACCTGTCAGACAATCTTTCCGCATCCCTGCTTTTCTGCGTTATGCCGCTGCTGCAGTCGTGATCGGCGCTGTGGCTTTTGCTATCCTGCGCTGGACAGGAAATACGGACCGGAACACTTCCGGAACTGCTGCTGCAATACAGCCTGATTCCGGGCAAACCAATACTCTTGCCAATACAACGCCCGCAGATACGCAAAAAACGGTCAGTCCCGAGCCGGATGAGGACGATGCTGTTGTATTGGAACAAAGCAAAAAGCTGATGGCCAAACTTGACCGTCCGGCCAGAGTTCGTAAGTCCTCCAACCCTGCGACTTATCCCACAGCCAGCAAAGTATCTTCTGCTATCTATACCTATAATGATCATGTTCCTTCCCTGGCAGACCGCTACATCATGCTGATGACGCCCGATGGCAATCTTATCCGCATGTCGAAGAAACTAGGGAACCTGGTTTGCTGTGTATCAGGTGAAGACCCTGATGCCGGCTGCAAAGACCAGTTAAAGAAATGGCAGGAAAAAATGGCCACATCATCATTAACTACTTCGGCAGGCAATTTTATGGATATTATCAACCTCGTCAGTTCACTGGACGAAGTAACGGACCTGTAACGGTTGCTGATTTTATCTCCCATAAAGAATTTATTTTTGAGAATGGCAAGGATTAAAATAGACATGCCGGGATCATTCTCCTTTTCTACATTGATACCCGTGCGCATCAGCGATATCAATTATGGCGGGCATGTAGGCAACGATGCTGTATTATCCCTGATACATGAAGCAAGAATGCAGTTTCTTAAAAGCTTTGGTTATAGTGAGCTGGATTTTGCCGGCACTGCACTGATCATGGCCGATGCAGGTATTGAATTCAAAAAAGAATTGTTTTACGGTGATACGGTGAATGTGTCAGTAACAGCGGGCGAATTCAGCAAAGTGGGGTTTGATCTTTTTTATCAACTGGAAAAAGACATGGATGGGCAGGCACAGATCGTAGCGCTTGCTAAAACAGGAATGATCTGCTATGATTACAATAAGAAAAAAGTGACCGCAGTTCCGGAAGAAGCAAAAGCAGCGATGACATTATAAAAGCAATGCTCACTTATTCCATATCTTCCAGCTCTCATCAGCCTGTATCTCCAGCATATCAGCACCATTCCTGACCACAGCCCCTTTCTCCTCTCCCATTTTCAGGAAAAGTGTTTTATCGGGGTTATACACCATATCGAACAGGTAATGCTTTGGCGTTAATGCTTCGTAAGGAATAGGAGGAGCTTCAGTGATATTGGGATACATTCCTAATGGAGTAGTATTAATGATCAATGTATATTCCTGCATAATGGCGGGCGTAAGCTGCTCATAAGAAAAATTGTGTATGCCCGGCTTGCGGGAAACATAGCGGTAACCCAGTCCCATTTTCTGCACAACGTATTGCACTGCTTTGGATACGCCACCAGTGCCCAGTATCAACGCCTTTTTATGATGAGGTTGCCATTGTTCCAGGAGCGAGCGTTCAAAACCAAGCACATCTGTATTATAGCCCTTCAGCTTTCCATCCCGTCTATCAATGCAATTGCAGGCCCTGATAGCCTGTACCAGTTCATTTTCCGAATCTAAATAAGACAATACCTGTTCCTTGTAAGGAATGGTCACGTTCAGCCCGCAGAGTTCAGGATGTTCTTTCAGTAATTGTGGGAGATCTTCTATAGAGGAAATAGGAAATAATTCATACTGGCAATCCTTCAGCCCTTCCCGTTCAAATTTTTCCGTAAAATATTTTTTGGAAAAAGAATGGGACAATGGATAGCCGATAAGACCATATAAACGCATCAGGAACCTTTTTTATCCAGGAACAAACTGAATGTATCACCCCTGAGGCCTATACGCATTGCTTCCATGGCAATCACTTCAGAAGGCGCAATATTTCCCAGGTTCACATTACAACCCAGCAGTTCGATAAAATATAATTGCTGTGCTTTTTGCGGAGCTTCCCAGATGATCTTATCACCGGGTATTTGGGTAAGTATTTCCTGCACCAGGCCTTCCCTTACTTCACCACTGCCGCGGTAGATGCCCACATTACCCGCTTCACGCGCTTCAGCGATCACATACGTAGCGCCGGCGTCCAGTTCCGCACGCATCAGCTCAATCCATTTATAGGGAGGAATAATATGCGCTGCGTCCTTACTTCCCACTTCGCTCAGCACCACGCCATGCTTGGTAAGCTTTTCTATATAGCCGCATTTCTCTGCATGTGGGATGGTAATGGAACCATCGCTCACTTCCATGTATTCAATACCAAAATCTTTACAAACGGCTATATAATCATCAAACTGGTTGCGGATCAGAAATGCTTCGAAGAGCGTACCGCCAAAATAAACAGGAAGATCATAAGAACGGTAGAGTTCGAGTTTTTCCCTCAGGTTGGGCGTTACATAAGATGTCCCAAACCCCAGTTTAATAATGTCCACATGGGGATAGGAAACACTTAAGAAATTCTTTGCCTCGGTTAAACTGAGCCCTTTGTCCATCACCATTGTTATCCCTGCTGTACGTGGGCGCTGGTTACGGTCGGGCATCTGAGACAGGTTAAAATTCATTGTTATTCAGATTTGATTCATAGAATGTGGGCTGCTCAGCCCAGAGAAAAAAACCGGCGCAAAAATAAGGGAAGATGCCGTAAAGATGAAGACCGGGTTTAAGGGGTTTGAAGCTTAAGGTTAACCTCTTAAACCTTTAAACGCTTAAACCTTTGAACTTTCTAAATTGACTTGTTCCGTTTGAACCTGGCCACAATATCCACGATCTGCTGACTTTGCAAGCTTGCAGGGTTCAGCTCAAAAAATTTCTTCAGCAATTTCGGTGCAAGAGTCAATGCTTTTTCCAGTAAAAGCACTGCTTCTTTGTTTTTGCCTGATGCGAGCAGGATGGCTGACTTATAAAAAAAGAAAACAGGTTTGTCATTCGTCGATTTTAATGCGGCATTCACCTGGTCAAGCGCCTCATCCATCAGTTCTGCTTTATACAGGCAGCGGATCAATGCTTCCCAGCCTGCCACATTTTTGGGCCTGATGCGAACGGCATTGGAAAAATTCTGAATAGCATCGCGGACCAGTCCCACCTCCACTTTGCATTCGCCCATCAGCAGATAATATTCAGGCTGGAGGCGCTGCAGTTTCATGGCCGTATCCAATTGCTTCATACAACTCTCCCACTGCCCTTCATTAAAATAAGTGCAGGCTATTTTATAAAAGAGTTTGCTGTCTTCCTGGTTGAGGTGGGAAGCTTTACGATAGTAAAATCTTGCCTGTGCATAGTTCCGCAAGCGGTCATAACAATGGCCGATGGCTTCATAGATCACCACTTCGGGTTTGGACAGTTCCGTTACTTTTTCCAGTGCTTCAATAGCTTCCCTGTATTTGCGAAGGCGGATATAGGCATCGCCCATATTGCGGTAAGCGTAATCGAATTTTTCTTCGATAGTGATAGCGTACTGGTAAGCATCGATCGCTTTTTCATACAGTTTCAATCCCTGGTAGGCCGCAGCGAGATTGAACCAGGCCAGTTCATTATAAGGATGTTCATCAATGATCTGCTGATGAAGGCGTATGCTTTCTTCATTCCTTCCGGTGAAGTCTGTCCAGAAACATATTTTATAAAGGGCTTCTTCATTGGTAGGTTCCTGTTCCAGTATCATTTTCAGGCAATCGAATACCTTGTCAAATTCTTCATAATCGTCGTACACGTCGCCGAGTTCGAACAGCAGTTCGATCTTTTCTTCGCCTTCAAAAATATGCAGGGCTTCTTCGAGCAGGGCCACGGCTTTGGCTTGCTCGTCGAGCGCCAGATAAGCATCTGTTTTTAAAATATACAGATTGATATCGTTGCTGTCCAAAAGGGCGGCATGGTCCAGTATGTCCAGTGCTTCGCGGTAGCGGCGGATGGTGAGTAGGATATCCGCTTTGCGGATCAGCAGGGAGCCGGAATAAGGATATTGCTCAATGGCCATATCGGCGGCTTCCTGGGCTTTAGGCAATTCTTCTCTTTCCTCGAAATAGGAGATTATTTTCTCAAACGATTCTTCCTCGATAAAGGAAGAAGAGCGGCCATTTTTTAGGTTTTCATACTGACGGAGCAATTCCCGCATCTGCTCCCGGTCTTCCTGGTAAGGGTTCTCTTTCATGATTCGGGTGGGGGTTTTAGGGATGTATAAAAACGAGGCAAGTAGAGCGTGGCAAGCCTATTGGCTATTATTATCAACAAGTTATCCTAAAAAAACAATCCCTGCACCTTTTTGTTTTCCCCCAGATGTGCATAAATGATAAATATTTTTTCGCAGAGCTGTAACAATTTCGTCTTTTACCCGTTAAATAAGTACTAAAATTCTTGACAAGCGGTTTGCAAAAAATCCTTTTTTAGTGTTAAATTTGCGGTGAATTGAAAACTAACTCTTCCATATTAAAAGCTGCTAGCAGAAAATTGGGCCTATCGTTTTTACTGGCTGCCACTGCTGCTGTTGCATTTGCAACACTGGGAGATGGCAAGATCAATAAAGACAAACCCCGCAAATTATTGCTTAACGGCAAAACCTCTTCTATCAAACCTGGTTCATTCTCCTTACAGACCGGCTACACTTTCCGTGGAAGCCAGGTGATCAGCGAAGGCGAAACCAAATATATCAACCTAAACTCCACTGTAGTAACCTATCAGCAAGGCCACACCGTCTACACTCTTCCTGCCCGGAAGAAAGTAACCCTCAACCTGAACTCACAAAAGAATCAGGTTCCGAGCGCTACAGTTAATATCAATTTCTAATCCCTTCACTTCCCTTATCTCCTCATCTAACGAAGTTTTTTCGTCAGCTTTATCAATTTTTCTTCTATCTCAATACCACCAGGATATATCTCATTTCCTAATTAAGCCCACAATACGATGCATTGGTATAATACGAACCTAAACCCTCTCCTCACCAACTTTCTTCTACCCTATCAAGCTTTTCTCTAATCAGACTCCATTCGCGTTCATTCGTACCAATTCGCGTTATTAGTATACTATAAGCCGGCCTTACTCTCCTCATACGTCATCACCCTATACCCCGATTTCGGCGTATCAAACTTAGCCGCCGGCACCAGATTAAAATTGATACTGGAAACAGTATAAGTCACTTTCTGTTTGCCCAGATTAGCCTCGTATTGCATGGCCAGGCCCGGAAGCGCACGGTTCAGGTATTGAAAATCCTTGTTCACCGGTACCAGGTCTTTCGTAAAATAAACCGTAAAACTGCTGCCATCGGTCAGTCTCCCGATCGCTTTCTGGCAATTATAACCCGCAATGGTCTTAAACTCGTTCTCGTAGGTAAAATCAACCCCTTCATATTTCTTGTTCGACTCTTTCCAGTCAGCCGGGCTCAGGTTGATCATATACTTCTGTTCACCATATTCTTTCAGAATGGTCACGTTGCCGGTTTTTCCATCAATGATGGTCGATTGGGTGCCCAGGGAACTGATCATCTCAGAACGGCTGGAATTGCCTTTAAGATATATAACGCTGACAGCCCCATCCAGCAGATCGGCTGCTTTGGGAGTGGTATTATTGGTGTTGATAACGATATCATAAGTGATAGTCGCTTCTGTCAGCTTTCGTTGGGCCATAACAGCTTCGGCAGAAAACAGGGAAAAAAGCACTACGGCAATAAAGTAAATTCTTTTCATTTTGATACCGTGTTGGTTGGTAGATAGACGCTCCAAAATAGCTAATAAGTTGCGACGGATAAAAGTTAAAATTAAAAAACCAAAAGTCAAAGCGGTCTGGTTTGACTCTAACTAAAAATCGTTGGCTGTTGACCGAAAAGCATCTTCCATTGTCACCCCGGCCCTGATTTCATAAGATAACAGCTATAGTGCATTAAGAGCCGGGGTCTCCCCAACGTTGAGGAGACCCCGGCTCTTATATTCTTTAAACTTGTATGTGTCCTGAACCTGGGCCGGGGTGACAATGGAAAAGATCTCCCGGCCAACAAGCAATTATCTTAAAAAAACCAGCTTATTTATTCTTACCCTTCTGCTGCATTTCTTTCATCCGCTTCTGCTGCTCCTGCATTTGCTCCATCCGCTCCTGCCATTTCGATTTTGTCTTCGGCTTTTTGCGGTTTTCTGCTATCTGGGCAAGTATCTTGTTGTGGTCAATGATATAATTCTGTATCACAAACTGCAATATCAGCGTAATAACGTTGGATACGGTATAGTACCATGTCAACGCCGAAGGCAGCCTGTTGAAGATAAACAGCAGGAAT
>Ga0180223_1000462_pt1 | contig 51815 bp, 53 predicted proteins | sample eDN5th30CKraftOP_FD_151337 | JGI IMG/M metagenome (GOLD analysis project Ga0180223, IMG submission 151337) | Enriched Organic Plus compost microbial communities from Emeryville, California, USA - eDNA 5th pass 30_C Kraft OP (version 2) (version 2) ... | reverse complement strand
GGGGGGGGGGATGTTGGGGGCTGCTGCGGCCATTCAGGGCTGGCGAGTAATCCATCGGTCACTTGCTCCAACTGGCTCTGGCTACGGGAGCTGCAACCCACATGTTTGCGTTGGTCCAGGCGTGGTGGTCTTCCGTAACCCCATGCTGCGATCATCACGCCGACCCCGAGAAGGCGTCTGACGGCCGGTCGGCGATCCGATCACGATCCCCGAGCGGCACGTCGGATGGACCAGGTCGGCGGGTCCACTTAGCGAGGGAGAGCGCATTTGCCCGACCATTCCTCTATGAACGAGGCCGAATACATTCGCCGCGTCCTCATTGCTCTCGCCATAGTTGCCCTCGCCGCAGCGGCCTACCTCCTCTCCGACATATTCCTCCTCATCTTCGGGTCGGTGCTCGTTGCCGTGGTGCTTCACGCTATCGCGCGTCCTGTGGGCCGGCTAACGGGGTGGGGGCAACAGCTATCGCTCGCAGTAGCCGGTATCGGCATAGCGCTTCTGTTGATCCTCGTCGGGTACCTCTTCGGCGCCCAGATCGCCAGTCAGCTCTCGACACTCGCGAGCGAGCTGCCTGAGGCCGCCGCCCGCGTGTCCAAGACGGTGCCGATCGCCTCGGTCACTGAGATCGTGAAGGGATCCTCGGTCGGTAACCTGATCGCAAATGCCGTATCCTGGGGCTCCACCGTATTCGGCGCCGTGGCGACGCTGATCGTGGTCCTCATCGCCGGCATCTATATCGCACTCGACCCCACCGTTTACCGGGAAGGCTTCCTCAAGCTTTTCCCGAAGGGCGTGCAGGATCGGGTCTCGGAAACCGTGGATGATGCCGGCGTTTCGCTGCGCCTGTGGCTAGGGGCGCAGCTGATGGCGATGATCATCGTCGGCGTTTTGATCGGCTTCGGGCTCGCCATTATCGGCGCGCCTTCGCCCCTGGCGCTGGGCCTTATTGCCGGTGTGCTGGAATTCGTCCCGATCATCGGCCCCGTGATCGCCGCTATCCCGGCGCTGCTGCTAGCCTCTACGCAAAGCCTCAACATGGTGCTGTGGGTGCTGGGCTTGTTCGTCGTCGTGCAGCAGATCGAGAGCAACATCGTGATGCCGCTCGTATCGGGAAAGGCAGTGAACCTGCCGCCCGCCGTCGGGCTGTTGGCGGTGGTTGCGCTCGGCATCCTCTTTGGGCCACTCGGTCTGTTGTTGGGGTATCCGGTGGCGATCGTGATCGACGTTGCCGTTCGCCGGCTCTACGTGCGCGAAACGCTCGGCGAGCACGTGGAAATTGCTAGCGAAAAGACAGCAGAGCCGAACGGTGACTAGATCTATCCTGTGGGATCAGCGGAATGGGGCATCGCTGCGGAGCGGGCCGCCTGTAGCGTCCCCGATCTAACGGCTCGATCGCGAATGGCGACGGCGATTCTAGGTATCGTTATCTGAGCTTTTGCGCCGCCCGAAGGGGACCGTCACGTAACGGCGAGGCAGCTCCGGTTTGGGCCAGTCCTTCCGGTCTGCGAACCGCACCCCGATGAGGGGTGTTGTTCCGCCACACAACTGCGCATTTGCGCAAGGCGCCGGACATCACATCCCGCAGATTGAAGGCATAGGAGATCCAGCCGGCCCCCGAAATCTCGATCCGCGCGCCGTCCGGCGACATATCACGGATCCAGCATGGCATCGCGCCTTGGCCGCCGAAGCTGGCTTTGGCGGGGCGGCAGGTCGGGTGGCGGGCGTGCTTTCGGCGTTCCATGCCCGTCCCCGGTGCAGGTTCGGGGCCAGCATAGCGCGGCTAACGAAGCGAATGGCTGCCGCGGTTAATTTCTCGCCAGCCCCTGCTGGTCTGCAACTCCAGGCCGGTGAGCTACTTCCACGTATAGGTGATACGGCCAGTGTGGTGCCGGTGCTCCATGATCTCCACGTGGTCGCCCACATGCGGATTGGTGGTCTTCAGCGCCATCACGTTAACCCGCCGCCCATCGAGCAGCGCCACCTCCACGGACAGGCCCTCCTCGACGAGGCGCGTACTCTTGATGTTGAGCGGGGCGACAGCCGTTATGGTCGCCGGAACGCGCACATTGTCGACGTGCGCGTCATAGTCCTCGTAGACGAAATAGGCGGCGATCGCGACCAGCGCGACGGCGCCGAGAGCGGCCTTTTTCAGCCGCTCGCGCCACAGCATTTTTTCCAGCTTGCGACGGGTTTCATCACGCATGGAACGGGTGACCCTTCGTAGTTGGTTGGCCGTCTAATCACAGCGTCGTGGCGATGAGCGATGCGTCAGGCAGCCATCGCCTGGCTGTCCACGAGGCGCACGATGTCGCTCATGATGTCGTTGAGCTGGAAGTTCTTCGGCGTATAGATCGCGGCCACGCCAAAGGCCTTCAGCTTTGCCTCGTCCTCCGGCGGAATGATGCCGCCGACGACGACGGGAACGTCGCCGATGCCTTCCTTGCGCAGACGCTCCATCACTTCCTGCACCAGCGGCACGTGGCTTCCCGAAAGGATCGACAGGCCGATGACGTGCGCGCTTTCATCGACGGCGGCGCGCACGATCTGCGCCGGCGTCAAACGGATGCCCTCATAGACCACCTCCATGCCGACGTCGCGAGCACGTACCGCGATCTGCTCGGCGCCGTTCGAGTGGCCATCGAGGCCCGGCTTGCCAACGAGGAATTTCAGCCTGCGTCCGAGCTTGTTGGAAAGGTCGTCCACTGCGGAGCGCACGGTATCCAGGGCAGCGCTGTCGCGGGCAACGGCGGCCTGCGCAACACCCGTCGGCGCGCGATACTCGCCGAATACGCGGCGCAGCGTTGCGCCCCACTCCCCGGTCGTCACCCCGGCCCGTGCAGCGGCGATGGAAGGTTCCATGATGTTCCGGCCTTCCTTGGCCGCGCGCTCCAGCTCGTCGATGGCAGCCTGCACGGCCTTGTTGTCGCGCGATGCGCGCCATGCCTTGAGGCGTTCGATCTGCTCGGCTTCGACCGCGGGATCGACCACCATGATCGCGCCTTCGCCGGCCGTCAGCGGCGAGGGCTCTGTCTCGGTCCACTTGTTGACGCCGACGACGATCTGCGCGCCGCTTTCGATGTTGGAAAGGCGCGCCGTGTTGCTCTCGACGAGGCGGCGTTTCATGTAGTCGATGGCCGCAACTGCGCCGCCCATCTTCCCGATGGTGGCGAGTTCTTCCTTCGCCTGCTCTTTCAGCTCCTCGACTTTACGCGTGATCTCGTGCGAGCCATCGAAGATGTCGCCGTATTCGAGCAGGTCCGTCTCGTAGGCAACGATCTGCTGCATGCGTAGTGACCACTGCTGGTCCCACGGACGCGGCAGGCCGAGCGCTTCGTTCCATGCGGGAAGCTGCACGGCGCGCGCACGGGCGCGCTTCGAGAGCGTCACCGCCAGCATCTCAAGCAGGATGCGGTAGACGTTGTTCTCCGGCTGCGGCTCGGTGAGCCCGAGGCTGTTCACCTGCACGCCGTAGCGGAACATACGCTCCTTCGGATTGGTGACCCCGTAGCGCTCGAGCGTGATCTCTTCCCACAGCTCGTTGAACGCGCGCATCTTGCAGATCTCGGTGACGAACCGCATGCCCGCGTTGACGAAAAATGAGACGCGGCCGACGACCCTGCCGAAATTCTCCGGCGGCACCTCGCCCGATGCCTTCACCGTATCGAGCACGGCGAGCGCCGTGGCGAGTGCATAAGCGAGCTCCTGCACCGGCGTCGCGCCCGCTTCCTGCAGATGGTAGGAGCAGACGTTGGTGGGGTTCCACTTCGGCACGTTCTGGTAGGAGAAAACGATTGTGTCCTTGATGAGCCGCAGCGACGGCTCGGGCGGGAACACATACGTGCCGCGGGAGAGATATTCCTTGATGATGTCGTTCTGGATGGTGCCCGTGAGCTTGTCGCGTGAGGCGCCTTGCTCATCGGCGAACGCGATATAGAGCGACAACAGCCACGCGGCAGTGGCGTTGATCGTCATCGACGTGTTCATCTGATCGAGCGGAATGCCGTCGAGCAGCGTGCGCATGTCGCCGAGGTGCGAAACGGGCACGCCCACCTTGCCGACCTCGCCGCGAGCAAGCTCGCTATCGCTGTCGTAGCCGGTCTGGGTCGGCAGATCGAATGCGATCGAAAGCCCGGTCTGCCCTTTGGCGAGGTTCTTCCGATAGAGTGCATTCGACTTCGCGGCCGTGGAATGGCCCGCGTACGTCCGAAAAAGCCAGGGGCGGTCGGGTGCCCGATTTTCGGCCCCGCTCTTGCCTTCGCGCATAAATCAACCTCGGTTGGGTTCGGCTGGTGCCATAAAGTACCCTTAACCGGAGACGCAAGGCAAAATGAACTTTGCCGCAATGGTGGCCCGTCCGTTCGCAAGGACCGATCAGCGTCGGGTTGCAGCTTAGACCTGGCGCACTTCGCGGCGGAACGGCTGCGCGCGTTTTTCGAGCATATCCTGCTGGAAGCTGTGATTCTCGAGCCGCATCCGGGCCAGAATCGCGCTGAACCGGAGGCAAAGCAACAGCGCGAGAAGAGCAACGATGATGCCGAGAGTGCACGCGATGACGATGTTCGTCTCGCGGTCCGGCGTGGGGTAAAAGCCGTAGATCTCGAAAAGATAGGTTGTGACGAGGGCCCCGAGGGTGAAGCCGGGGATGAAAACGAGCGCGAGAACGGTTCGCGAAAGCACATGCAGCGTCAGGACGCCGGCCCAGCCGGAAAGCATGGCCACCACGACGATCGTGTAGGTGTCGACAGTGATCGCCTTGTGGAGAAAATCCAACATACGCAGCTATATCCGCCTGCCCGCCCTGGCCTTAAGCCGCCAATGGGTTAACGCTGGACGCAAGAATAACGCTATCCTCTAGGCTCCAGCCGCTTAAAGGTTCGTTGACACGATCACGTCGCGGCGCCACAGCCTCTTCATTGCAGCGCGAAATCGTGCTTGAAACGCCAACAGACCGTGCGGTCGTCCCATCTTGGACGCCGCGAATCCTCATCGCCGCCGGCCCGAAGCCGGGATTTTCATTCACGGGAGCCAAGAATGACGAGCCAAAGCGCCGCTAGGACGGAAGTTGCCATGGGCGCACCGGCGACGACCGAGAAGAAGGATCTCTATGAAATTGGCGAGATTCCGCCGCTCGGTCACGTTCCGAAGAACATGTATGCCTGGGCCATCCGCAAGGAGCGGCACGGCGACCCGGACACGGCGATGCAGATGGAGGTCCTGCCCACGTGGGAACTCGACAGCCACGACGTTCTCGTGCTCGTCATGGCCGCCGGTGTTAACTACAACGGTATTTGGGCCTCGCTAGGCAAGCCTATTTCCCCGCTCGACGGCCACAAGAATCCCTATCACATCGCCGGTTCCGATGCTTCGGGCATCGTCTGGGCCGTCGGCTCCAAAGTAAAGCGCTGGAAGGTGGGCGACGAAGTTGTCATTCACTGTAACCAGGACGACGGCGACGACGAGGAATGTAACGGCGGCGATCCTATGTTCTCGCCGAGCCAGCGCATCTGGGGCTACGAGACTCCGGACGGCTCATTTGCCCAGTTCTGCCGTGTGCAGGATCGCCAGCTTCTGGAGCGTCCCCGCCACCTCACGTGGGAAGAAAGCGCCTGCTACACGCTGGTGCTGGCCACCGCATACCGCATGCTGTTCGGCCATCGCCCGCACGTTCTTCGTCCCGGGCACAACGTGCTCGTCTGGGGCGCTTCCGGAGGTCTCGGCTCCATGGCGGTGCAGCTCTGCGCCACCTCCGGCGCAAACGCCATCGGTATCGTCTCCGAGGAAGATAAGCGCGATTTCGTCATGCAACTCGGCGCTCGCGGCGTCATCAACCGCAAGAGCTTCGACTGCTGGGGCGAGCTACCGAAGGTTGGTACGCCCGAGTACGACAACTGGTTCAAGAGCGCCCGTAAGTTCGGCGCCGCGATCTGGGAGATTACCGGCAAAGGCAACAACGTCGACTGCGTGTTCGAGCACCCCGGTCAGTCGACGTTCCCGGTCTCCGTCTTCGTCGTGAAGCGCGGCGGCATGGTCGTGATCTGCGCCGGCACCACCGGTTACAACCTGACGATGGACGCCCGCTATCTGTGGATGCATCAGAAGCGCGTGCAGGGCTCCCACTTCGCCAACCTGTTGCAGGCTTCACAGGCGAACAAGCTCGTCATCGAGCGCCGCATCGATCCGTGCATGTCGGAAGTTTTCCCCTGGGAGCAGATCCCGAAGGCACACATGCGCATGTTCCGCAATGAGCATAAGCCCGGCAACATGGCCGTTCTCGTGTCTGCGCCGACGACAGGGCTGCGCACCTACGAGGACGTGCTCGAGGCGAGTCAGCGAATGCACGGCAAGTAAGATTGAAAATCTGACAAGGTTGAGGTCCGCGTGCGTTCCGGCCATTTAAGGCCTGCGCCGCGGACCTTTTCTTTATACCGGGCGCTCGTGGGCCGGCGGCGCTATAGCCGCTTAGATGCCTTTCTTCGCGTCGCGGCCGATCAGCGGGCCTGTGTTGGTGCCGGGGCGGCCATCGCACTCAATCCCATCGCACTCATGCGCTTGAATTCGAAGATGCCACGGTTGAGCTCGGCCCCGAGAATGACGATCGCCGCCGTCATCTGGAAGAAGATCATCGCCACCATCAACTGCGACAGGCCGGCGTAAAAGCGCGTGTAGTCGGACAGATTGAGGTAGTACGAGTAGAGGCTCGCCGCGATGAGCCACAGCACCGTCGACACAAGCACGCCCGGCCATACATCCTTGATGCGGCGCTTCCCTGCGGCTAGCCACAGATGGAACGCGAAGAGCTGGCCGGAGATGACGGCCGCCGCGGAGAGATAGCGGAACGTTGCGCCCATCCAGGTGGCGCGCATCAGTGTGAACGACTGCGTCAGCGCTGGATCGAATCGCTCTGCGAGAGCCGGGCCGACCACGACGACCCACGTGAGGATCAGCATCGATGCAGCTGATGCCAGCACGAACACCATGCTTCGCGCCAGACAATAAAGATACGGACGCTTTTCGATGACCCTGTAGGCGCCGTTGAGGGCCGTCCGCAGGGTTTCGATCGCGTTGGTGGCGAAGAACAGCGACAGCCCCGCGCTCACCGTGAGAAGATCGATGCGGGTGCGGCCCATGATGGCCTCGACCTGGGGTGCCAGGCCAGCGGCGACCCCGGACGGCAGGATCTGGAAGAGCTGCTCGATGGCGTGGTTGGCGAGATCCCGGCCGCCGAAAATGCCCGCAAGAGCGCCAAGGAAGATACAGAAGGGGAACAGCGACACGACGAAGGAGAACGCGACCGCACCGGCCATCGCAAATCCGCTGTGCTCGTAGAGGCGATAGATGGCCTCCAGCAAGGTGCGGTAACGCTGCATTCCTGTCTCCCCCCGGCGGCCGCTGATTTTTCGCGCAACCTAACGGCGCCCGCCTGGACGGTCTACGCTGGTATTGCCGCGCCTTTTGCGGCGGGCCGTTGCAGCGGAATCCATGACGCGGGCCCCGCAGGCACAGTGCAGCGCCGTGGACGGCACGCGTCATAATTTCTATGATGGCAGCCCAATCGGGACTTACGGTGGTGGCTGTGCCGGGTAAGACAAAGGATCGCGATCGCGTCAGCAGTGCCTCCGCGCCTGCGATGGTCTATGAACCTTCGCGCCCGGCCCGGCTACGCGCCCCCGCTGAGCCGCCCCCTATGCCGCAGTCCTCGATTATCCATTCCGATGGCTTCGGCACGGCCGATGAGGACGGGCTGCGCATGCTTGCGGCCCTGGAAAGTTTGACCAGCCTTGAGCCCGATTATTCCGTCGATCTCATTGCTGAGGCTTCCGTGACGATCATCGAAGCCGCCGATAACGAGATCCTGGCTGATGCCTTCGACGAACTTCCGCGACGGCAGCACCCGCGCTCCCCCGCCTATGACGCTCCGAGCCTAAATCTGCCGAACGGCTATGACCCGTTTGATGGTCCGTCAGCCTTCCTGGACGAAGAGGCGATTGTCGAGATCATCGAAGCCCCGCCGGCCTTTGACGAGGTCGATCCGCCTGGCTCCCGGCAAGTGCCACAGCCAGCCTCGCTCTCCGAGCGCATCGCTTCGGTGGCCGGCCGGAGCGCAGGCGGGCGCTTTTTCAAGGCTCTTTCAGGGGGATGAGGGGGATTTCTGTCCTGGGCAATCAACGCCTGCGGCACCGATTGCCTTGACGAAGGGCCCCTTTATCCGCAACGCAAACGTCACGTTCTGAAATCGGCGGCGCCCGGCTGGCGTTCCCGCTGCAAAATTCCCAGGGAGGTCAAGATGACGACGTCGGTGAAGACGGCCGAGCAGGATTTGCTTGCAGCGGGCCCCGAAGCGCTTCTGGAGCGCGCAGCCCGTGCGGTCGCTTCCGCCGACCGCGTACTCGATGCGGCCAAGGTTGGCGTCAAGGGCAAGGTGGCGGAAGCTGGCGGCGTCGATAACATCCAGCATGCTGCCCACGGTCTCGCCTGGCTCGCCACCGCCGTCGAGGGCCTGCGCCAGCTGCAGGGCTGGGGCGTCCGTCTTTCGTCTGAAGGCAGGTTCGGCGAGTTCGAGCAGCTGATCCTGCTCGTAGGTTTCGCTGAGTATCTGGCGCAGATCTCCGGCGGCATTCCCATGAGCCAGCTCGAGTTCGTGCGGCCCGAGCAGCTCGGCGCCAGCCGCGAAGTGATCCGCGGATACGAGGACGAGGTGGCGGACCTCATCGCCGCCGGCTCGACCCAGGACGTGAAGAAGAAGCTCGCCGACGTCATCGCCGCGCAGCCGAACGCCGCCAACTTTGGCGATCCCGGCCTCGACGAGACGCACGCTGCGATCCTCGATCAGATGCACACCTTCTCCGAGGCGGAAGTCGTCCCTCACGCCCACGAGTGGCATCTCGCCAACGCCTACATTCCGCTCGAGGTGATTCAGAAAGTCGCCGAGCTCGGAGTGTTCGGCCTGACGCTGCCGGAGGAATTTGGCGGCTTGGGGCTCGGCAAGGAGAGCATGTGCATTGTCTCCGAGGAGCTTTCGCGCGGCTACATCGGTGTCGGCTCGCTTGGAACCCGCGCCGAAATCGCGGGCGAGTTGATTCTCAACAACGGCACCGACGAGCAGAAGCAGAAGTATCTGCCGAAGATCGCCACAGGCGAATTGCTTCCCACGGCCGTCTTCACCGAGCCGAACACCGGCTCCGACCTCGCTTCGCTCAAGACGCGCGCGGTGAAGGAAGGTGACACCTACAAGGTGACGGGCCAGAAGACCTGGATCACCCATCCCGTCCGCGCCGACCTGATGACGCTCCTGGTGCGCACCAACCCGAACGATGCGGGCTATCGCGGCCTGTCGATGCTGCTTGCTGAAAAGCCGCGTGGCACCGATGAGAATCCATTCCCTGCCGAAGGCATGACCGGCGGCGAGATCGAGGTGCTCGGCTACCGCGGCATGAAGGAATACGACATCTCCTTCGACGGCTTCGAAGTTCCCGCCGCCCAGCTTCTCGGCGGCACAGAAGGCCAGGGCTTCAAGCAGCTCATGAACACGTTCGAGGCCGCGCGCATCCAAACGGCGGCGCGCGCTGTGGGTGTCGCCCAGGCAGCGATGGACCTCGGCCTCAAGTACGCGCTTGAGCGCATCCAGTTCGGCAAGCCGATCTATGCCTTCCCGCGCATCTACAATAAGATCGTGATGATGGCGGTGGAGACGATGATCGCCCGCCAGCTTACCTATTTCTCCGCGCGCCAGAAGGACCAGGGCCACCGTTGCGACTTGGAAGCTGGCATGGCGAAGCTACTCGGCGCCCGCGTCGCGTGGGCAAACGCGGACTGCGCTCTGCAGATCCACGGCGGCAACGGCTTCGCGCTCGAATACCCGATCAGCCGCGTGCTCTGCGACTCGCGCATCCTCAACATCTTCGAAGGTGCTGCCGAAATCCAGGCGCAGGTCATTGCGCGCCGTCTGCTGGAAGACGGCAAGTAAGCTGGAAATACGTCTTTCAAGCTGTCGCTCTCGACAACCGCGAAATTTGTGGACCCGGCGCTGAAAGGTGCCGGGTTTTTGCTTGTTGAGCGACCGCTAATGGCAGAGCCGTCACCACCTTGAACTAGAAACGGGCGGATGGGCAACTCTGCTCATGTTTTATGCATCGCCTTGATATTTGGGTGCCTGTTTCTGAGCTATAGGCTCTCCGGCATCGGCGTTTTGCCGAGCGAGACCGCCTGTGACGCTCCACAGCCATCCGGCGAGGCATCATGGTTCAGTCTATTATCGAGACGCGGCAGCACCAGATGTTCCCGACGCTCTCGCAGGAAGAGATCGACCGCGTGCGCCGCTTTGGAGAGCAGCGCACCTTCGCGGCAGGGGAGGCGTTGGCCCGCGTGGGCGATACCGCCCCCGGCGTGATGATCATCCTCTCCGGCTACGTCGACGTGTTCGAGCATGACGAGAAACGGGGCCGCGAGCTGATCGTACGCCACCTCCCCGGCGCGTTCATGGGTGAGCTGGCGCAGCTCGGTGGACGCCCTTCGCTCGTCGATGCCATCGCGGCCGAGCCCGTTGAGGTGATCGTTGTCCCACCCGCACAGTTGCGCGCGCTGCTCATCGGCGAAGCGGAACTCGGCGAACGCATCATGCGTGCGCTCATCCTGCGTCGCATGGGACTTTTGGAGACCGGCGCGGGTGGCCCAATCATTGTCGGTAGCGCGGACAATGGCGACGTGTTGCGGCTGGAGAATTTTTTGGCGCGCAACGGACACCCACACCAGCGGCTTGATCCACGCACTGATTCATGTGGCCAAGTGTTGCTCGACAAATTCGAGGTGGGCGCTGAGGATCTCCCGATCGTCATCTGTCCCGGTGGGCAAATGCTGCGCAATCCCTCGGAGATGGAGCTGGCGCGCTGCGTCGGTCTCATCTCCTCCTTGGATCCGCACCGCATTCACGATGTGGCGGTGGTGGGTGCCGGCCCCGCCGGATTGGCAACGGCAGTCTATGCAGCGTCGGAAGGCTTGTCAGTTCTCGTGCTCGATTGCCGTGCATTCGGAGGACAAGCGGGAGCATCGGCGCGCATTGAAAACTACCTTGGCTTCCCCACCGGTATCTCGGGGATGGCGCTTATGGGCCGCGCCTATAATCAGGCATTGAAGTTCGGCGCCGAGATTGCAATTCCCTGTGAAGCGCAGCGCCTCGAAGCTGGGTCGCACGTTGGCTCGGTGTTCACTGTGCGCCTGGGCGATGCCGAGAGCGTGCGCGCACGCACCATTGTGCTCGCGTGCGGGGTTCGCTACCGGCGCCTTGCAGTCGATGGACTGTCGGATTTCGAAGGCAGCAGCGTGCACTACTGGGCTTCGCCGCTGGAGGCCAAGCTCTGTTCGGGACAGGAGGTTGCGCTCGTCGGCGCCGGTAACTCGGCAGGTCAGGCCACCGTATTTCTAGCCAGCCGCGCGAAGAAGGTTTGGCTGCTGGTGCGCGGGGCGAGCCTCGAAGCCACCATGTCCCGCTACCTCGTCGACCGTATCGCGGGCCTGCCCAATGTGGAGGTCCTGACGCGCACGGAAGTGTCGGGTCTGGAGGGCAGGGACGGTCGCCTCGATGCCATCACGTGGCGTGCCCGCGGCAAGGATGAGCGGCGCGATATTCGTCACCTGTTCCTCTTCATCGGTGCTGACCCGAACACTGATTGGCTACGCGAAGCCGGTGTCGCGCTCGACAATAAGGGCTTCGTGCTCACTGGCCGCGATTTGAACAGCGATGGAAAGCCTTTGGAAACCAGCAGTCGCGGAATTTTCGCCATAGGCGACGTTCGCTCCGGCTCCATCAAGCGTGTTGCAGCTTCGGTCGGCGAAGGTGCCCAGGTCGTCGCTGCGCTTCACGCCTATTTGGCGGATCTACCGGTGGCACCGGTTGAGGCCCACGCTTGACGTTCGGACTGTCCGCTTGCAACGCCGTTATCCGGGTGCGATCAACGAAGCCATGAGCAAGAAGATCTCTCATCCCCGCGTCGTCTCGCTGATCGCCAGCTCCACCGAGATTCTACACGCGCTCGGTGCCGGCGATCTACAGGTTGCCCGCTCGCATGAATGCGATTGGCCGCCATCGGTGTTGAACCTGACTGCCGTGACACGCCCCAAGTTCGACGTGAAGGGCACGAGCGCTGAGATAGATAAGCGTGTGCGCTCCCTCGTCGAGAATGGGTTGTCGGTCTACGAGGTCGACGCCGACGCGCTGCAAAAGCTGAAACCCGACGTGATTCTGACGCAGGATCAGTGCCAGGTGTGTGCGGTGTCGCTCGCGGACGTGGAGCGCGCCGTGTGTGAGTTCGTGCACAGCCGGCCGCACATCGTCTCGCTCCATCCCCGTACCCTAGACGACATTTACCGCGATATCGACCTCATCGCCGACGCGATCGGCCGGCCGGACGCGGGCAAGCAACTCATCACTTCCATGAAGGAGCGGCTGGCGGCCGTCGCGAACAAGGTTGCGAAGCTTCCGCGCAAACGCCTCGCTTTCATCGAATGGGTGGATCCGCCGATGTCCGGGGGCCACTGGATGCCGGAGCTGATTCACACGGCCGGCGGCGATAGCGTGTTCGGCACCACCGGTCAGCCGTCCCCCTGGATCACCTGGGAGGATGTCGCCGCAGCGGATCCTGACGTGATCGTCGTGGCGCCCTGCGGCTACGACATTGAGATCACGCGCCGAGAGGTGAAGCCGCTTGCCCGCTACGCCATCTGGCAGCAGCTCCGCGCCGTGCGCAATCACAACGTCTTCCTTGCCGACGGTAACACCTACTTCAATCGCCCGGGCCCCCGGCTCGTCGATAGCTGCGAGATGCTCGCTGAGATCATGCACCCCGATGTGTGCGATTATGGCCTGCGCGAGAAGGGATACATCGACTACAGGATGATGCCCGCCGGTGTGATCACCGCGGCGTCGTAAGCAGCCATTATATATTGCAGCTCAGCGCGGAAACCCTCGCGCAGAGACTTGGAGTGCGCGCTGCGAAGGCGCCGCCTCAGCTAAGTCATCGAAATAATCGGATTGCTCCGCTTCTGCCGGCCCAGCCAAACGCGTGAGACGTGGGGTGGACGCCCGCCACGGCGCAACTCGGCGGCAACTTCTGCCCGACCGGCGCGTTTCTGCGTTGCGAGCGCGTTACGCTCTGATGGATCCGTGACCCGGTGCATCGCAAGCGGCGCGACAAAAGCGCGATTTTCCGTTATCGGCCTATACAAGGCGACCGGTGGGATACGGGGGGAAGGCTGATGGCCAACGCGAAAGTGGCGTCCACGTCCATGTGGGGGCGCGCAACCGACTATCTGCTTGGGCGCAACACGCTCATTGGCGTCGCTTCGATCATGCTGCTGCTCATTTCAGGTTTTGCCACCTGGCACGGCATGCGTGACTTCATCATCGGGGTGTCGACCTCTCCCGCTGCCGGTGCACAGGAGCTGCCCGGCGGCATGTCGTTCTCCAACGACTTCCTCGTCATCATTGTCGTCGGCGCGCTGACGTTTCTCATGTGGCTGATGCTGCGCGAAACCTTCGCGAAGGGGCGCCGCTTCAGCGACCGGCTCGTCACTTTTCCACTCTATGTGTTCCTCGCCATCTGGTCGATCGGTTTCGGCTATGGCTTTTGGTGGAGCCTTATCGCCGGCGAGGAGGCAACGCGCACCGGACTGTCGGGTCTGCAGCAGGATGCAGGCGATGCCGCGAGCGCCGTCGCGGCACGGCTCGATGCAGTGAAGGTCGGACTCGACGGCGTCGTAACGTGGTCCGAAACGCAGATGGCTCGCGAGGAATCAAGTGGCGGATCGTGCGGCACGTCATCGGGTGCAGGGCGCGGGCCGCTCTACAATGCCCGCGTCGGCGTGCGCGATCAGATCACCTCCCTGCGTGACGGCGTGCAGAACTCTTGGATCGCGCCGGTGCAGGCAGATATCGCCTCGCTGCAACAGAGTGTTGCGCAGCTCCAGGGCACGACCGTTGCCGAGCGGCAGGCGAGCTTTAATGCCATGGCGACGAACATCCGTTCCCGTGCGCGCGACATTGCCGCCCGTTCCAACGAGCTGGGCAAATCGACCGCGACGGAGATGCGCGCAATTGCGGCGGCGGTTTCGGTCGCACCAGGACAGCAGGGCTTCTCCTGCTATGATCCGACACTCGCACAGCGCCTGACCCAGGCCGCGGTGCAGGCGGATCAGCCTGCGCGCCTCGAGCTGCGCGAAGCCGCGTTCAACGAAGGTCCGGCCGGCGTTGCCAACGCCATCAAGCGGCTGTGGGAAAACATCGGCGACTACATGTCGAGCCTTGCCGGCTTTATCTCCGGCGGCGCTGCCGAGGCGACCACCAAGGCCGGTCAGCCGATCACCGGGCGCGATATGATTGCGCTGCTGGCAACGATCGGCATCGACCTCGGACTGCTGGCACTCGCGATCCTCAATCCGCCACCGCCGGAGAGCCGCCGCCCGTCATCGCAGGTGATCCGTCAGATCCGCTCGGCAATGAACACTGCGATCCAGCGTGCTCCCGGCGCGAGCATCGAATGGGTGCGGCAGCATTTCATTTATCACCGCAGCGCCTCGTATCTGGTGATTCCCAACCTCTACAGTTGCGACCCGGACGATAAGGATGAATGCGCCAAGGCGCTGGCGATGAATCAGCTTGCCGGTGTGCTGGATGATCTCGATCTCGTGCGATGGCCGCAGCGTGCGCGCTGGTGGAAGCTGCAGAAGGGCGAACTCGATCAGCTCAAGAAGGAGGAGAGCCTGCCGAGCGACACCGACCTCAGCAGGATCCGCAAAGAGTGGATTAAGTACAAGGAGCAGGAAGGTGCTTCGAAGTCCGCTGAAGACGCTCAGTTCGAGAACGCTGCGCCGATCCGCAATCACGGGCTCTTCTCGAAAGCCGAGCGCGCGCTGACGTTTGCGGGCTGGAGCCAGAAGGCGCGCAGCGATATCGAGATCTTTCCGCTGGAAGACATCGAGGGGCTAACGCCGATCCTCATGGTGCTCGCCGACGACGGCTCCTTCGAGGCGGAGGAGGAGGCGCGGGCTAGAGCGGCGGCGCAGAAGCGTCCGTGGTTTTCGTTCGGCAGCCTTAAGGAGAAGAGCGCTTGACGAGTAACTCGGTGCGGGCGTGCCACGGACACCGTGGCCCGCGATTGCGCGAGCTGGAGCGCTCCGCCGTGGAGCGCACAGACCCCGTCAGTGCATCAGCACAAAGGTAAAAGCGGCGGTGGCCGCCACAAGCGCGCCAGCGGAAAAGCCGAGCATCAAAGCAGAGAAGAAGGAGGTTGAGTTCGTCGCGGCGCGTGAGAAGGTAATTTCGTTAATCGCGTCGTCCAGCGCACGGCGCAGCTCAGTTGCCGTCAAAGTGTCAATCGATCGGTTACGCCACGTGACCATGGGAGCGGGGCTCCATACTACTCCATCGCTGCTTCACCCCTGAGCAATGAGCGTGCCAACGTTAGATAGGTAGCGGGCCGCGCGTAGGCAATCGCCGCGCAGCCGTCAGAAGTTGGCCCGATAGAAGTCCTGACAGCCGGCGTTGGACAGCACGGGAAGCGGTCGCACATCCTTGATGACCTGCTTATCGACAAGGATTGCCGTGTAATAGCGGGCATGGCTGCCCTCATCGCGGCCAGGAAAATCGCGGCAATATTGCCAGACCTCGGCCGTGCCGTTCGATCGCACGTAGTCCGGCCCGCCGACGAGTGAAACGAGCTCGGCCGTGTTCATACCGGGCCGCACTGCCATCCAGGCTTCCGGCGGAACGCCGCCGCATCCTGCAAGGCCGACGGCAGATGCAACTGTTACCCACAGTGCCAAAATGGGACGCGCGAGACGGTTTCCTTGGCGTGTGAGCTGAGTAACCGGGGCAGCCATGCGCGACCGCTGCTGTGGCCTTTGCGATGGACTCTGCAACTCGACATCGCGCACCGGCGGAGGACTCACAAACGTGCGCGTCGAAGGCGAAAGGCCCTCCGCGGCGAGTGTTCTTTGCCAGAGCAAAGCGTCGGCGCGTTCGAGCGTTGTTTCGTGGAGACGGTTGCGCGCGCGATCCTCGAGGTCAGGCGACAAGCCAAGCCATGCAAGGATTGCGATCGGTCCCGCGATCATCAAGCCAATGATGCAGAGGACGACTGCAAGCTGACTGCCGCCGAGCAGAATGCACGAATGCACAAGCAAGACGGCAGTGACGCCAGCAATGATGAGTGCCGATCCCTTGGGGAGCATCGCGCAGGATCCCGATGAAAAAACGGGATCTGATTAAACGAGGCAGCCTGCGCCAAGCTTGCGCCGCAGAAAAGCTGCCTGCGCAACGTAAGGAGCCTACGCAACAATAGATGCAGGCTCGCATCACCTATTAGGTCAATGATTTAAAGTGCGAATGATCGCCTTAGTAAGATGTTGTGAATAACTTGGAGGATGACATCCTGATCACCGAATGATTCGGGGGCTGCGATGATCATAATCGTCGATGATCGTGAGGCGTTGGCGGGGGTAGACACGCTAGGGTTCAGCCGTGAGGGAATTTCGACCGAAGGCTTGGCGGCGTCTGACTTTAAAGATTGGGTGAGAACGACATCCGAGCTGGAACTCGCAGCCGTCGAAGCTTTCGTGCTGGGCGAGTTCGATGAACGCAGGGCGTTCCCCAAGATCATCAAGCAGCGTACGCGCGCACCCGTGCTCGCCCTCAATGGCGACCAATCTCTGCAAGAAACGCTCGATCTGTTTGCGTCGGGGGTCGACGACGTAATCGGCAACCCGACTCATATCCATGAGATTCTGGCGAGAATTAAGGCGATCAAACGGCGCGCGCTCGTAGAGACGGAAGGCACTCTCAGCGGGCAGATCCGCGTGTTCGGCGACGGTCGCGATCCGGAAGTAGGTGGAGAGCAACTGCATCTGCCCCGTCGCGAGCGACGCATTCTCGAATACCTTGTGAGCAACAAGGGACGCCGCGTTACGAAAACTCAGATCTTCAATTTTGTGTACGGACTGTTCTCGGAAGAAATCGACGAGAACGTCATCGAGAGCCACATCAGCAAGCTGCGCAAGCGGCTTCGCCACCGCCTCGGCCGCGACCCGATCGATAGCCAGCGTTACCTTGGCTACCGGCTCGTCGACCTCTAGGTGCGCTACGCGAAACGCAAGCGCCTATTCAGCTTCGCGCAAGGCCAAGGTGTTCCAATCGCAACGCGATTTCATGACCGGGAGCAGGGCTGATGGGTCTTTATAGTACGATGAGGACGAGCGCGTCGGGCATGGCTGCGCAAGCCAACCGGCTTGGCGCAGTCTCCGACAACATCGCGAACGCGACGACTGTTGGTTACAAGCGGGCGACGATGGAGTTTTCATCGCTCGTCCTCGACGGCGGCGGAACGGAGTACGTATCCGGCGCTGTTGAGTCGCACACGCGCTATCACATCAGCGAGCAGGGTGCCCGCAGCTTCACCACTTCAGCGACCGATCTTGCCATTAAAGGCAATGGCTTCTTCATCGTCAGCGGTGAAAACGGCCAAACGTATATGACGCGCGCCGGTTCGTTTGTCCCCAACGGCAAGGGTGAGCTTGTGAATGCCGCTGGCTACAAGCTCATGGGCTACAACGTGATGAACGGGTCCCCGAATATGGTCATCAACGGGACCGCGGGACTCGAGGTCGTCAGCATTGGAACGCTGGCGCTGCAGGCCAATCCCTCAACGGTGGGCAACTTCAACGTCAAGCTGCCGGCCAATGCGGCTGTCGTGGCGGCAGCTGACCTGCCGTCGGCGAATACCGCCGGCGCGCAGTATACGGCCAAGTCTTCGCTGCTCGCCTACGACAATCTCGGCAACCAGATAACGCTCGACGTTTATTCGTCGAACCTTGGCGGCGGCGACTGGGAAATTGCGGTCTTCAATCGGGCTGACGCCGGCCCCGGGGGCGGCTTCCCGTATTCGAGCGGACCGCTATCCACCGAGACGCTAACGTTCAGCACGGCGAACGGCCAGTTCGATCCGGCCAGTCCAAAGACGGTGACCGTTCCGGTCCCTAACGGCGCCAACCTCGTTCTCGAGATGGGCGGAAGCAGCATGCTTGCCGGCGACTACACGCTGATCGATGCAACGGTCGTGAACGGCAATGCGCCGAGCGCAGTCGATCGCATCGAGATTGCCGAGAACGGTACACTCTACGCTGTGTTCGAAAGCGGCACCCGCATGGCGGTCTACAAGATCCCCGTCGCGAGCGTTGCAAGTCCGGACAACATGCAGCCCCTCGCAGGCAACGTATTCGTGGCCACTGCAAATTCGGGCGAGATGCAGATCGGCTTCCCCGGCGAGAACAAGTTCGGCACGCTGATATCGGGTGCCCTTGAGCAGTCGACGGTCGACCTTGCATCCGAGCTTACGACGATGATCGAAGCCGAGCGCAACTACACCGCCAACTCCAAGGTGTTTCAGACGGGTGCTGAGTTGATGGACGTCTTGGTCAATCTTAAGCGCTAAAGCATGCGCGCTGCACTAGCCGTGGGAATGGAGCATGTCGCTTTCTAGCAGTCTGAATACAGCCATATCGAGCTTGGCTACGACGGCAGAGCAGACCTCTGTTCTCTCACGCAACGTTGCACGGGCGGGCGATCCCACGGCGTCGCGGAAAATCGCGAACGTCATTACGGTTCCGGGCGCGGGGGTGCGGCTAGCCTCCGTGACCCGGGTCGTTAATGTCGCGCTCTTCAATAACGTGCTTTCGTCGACATCGAGCGCAGCGGGGCACGGGACGATCGTCGACGCCCTGGAGCAGCTCGAGCAGACGATCAACGATACAGAGCTCGACGCCTCACCCGCAGCGCTTCTGCAGAAGCTCTCCAACGCCCTCCAGCAATATTCTTCGGCATCCGATAGCTTGGCGCACGCTCAGGCTGCCGTAGGTGCCGCTCGCGATATCGCGAATGCGCTCAACCGGGGCAGCGACGTTATTCAGGAGGTGCGCAGCCAGGCGGATGCCGACCTCGGGGGAGCCGTCGACAATCTGAATACCCTGCTGGCCCGTTTCGAATCTGTGAACACCCAGATCGTCAAAGGAACGCGAGCCGGCAGCGACGTTACTGACTATCTCGATCAGCGCGACCAGCTGCTGAAGGAAATCTCCGAGGAAGTCGGCATCCGCACCGTGACGCGGGGCGACAACGACATGGCGATTTATACCGACAGCGGCGTAACCCTTTTTGATGTCGCTGCTCGCCAGATCACCTTTCAGCGTTCGCCCTTCCTATCCGCCACGATGAGCGGAAGTGCCGTCTATGCCGATGGTGTGCCTATTATCGGCACGGCGACCACCATGGGTATCGGGTCGGGTCGCATCCATGGCCTTGCCAAAGTGCGCGACGAGATCGCCGTGGTCTACCAGAGCCAGCTCGACGAGATCGCGCGCGGGCTCATCAATGCATTTGCCGAAAGCGATCAAAGCCCCGTCCCGACTCTGCCGGACGTCGCCGGTATCTTCACGTGGAACGGCGGTCCTGCTCTGCCCGGAAATACGCTCGTTCCCGGATTGGCCGGCTCGATAAGGATCAGCGCCGCTGCCGACCCCGACCAGGGTGGCGACGCCATGCTCGTCCGCGATGGCGGTATCGGTGGCGCGGCTTATGTTTACAATGGCACTGGCGTCGCGGGTTTTACCGATCGGATCGATCAGCTCATTGACAAGATGAGCGCACCGCAGGCGTTCGATCCGGCGGCCAGACTTTCCTCGTCGGCAACGCTTGGAAACTACGCCTCGACTTCCGCAGCGTGGCTGGAAGAGGCGCGCCGCTCCGCCGGTGCTGAAGCCGATTATCGCGAGACACTGCTGATCCGCTCAACGGAATCGCTGAATAAGATTACGGGCGTCAATCTCGACGAGGAGATGACGCTGATGCTCGAACTCGAGCGCACCTTCCAGGCTTCCAGCAAGTTGATATCGACGATAGATGCAATGCTGGAAAGTCTCCTGGCAGCCGTGAGGTAGTGCTGTGAAGACGACTTTCATCTCCACCAACTCGATCTCCGCGTCGACACGCCAATCGCTTGCGCGGGTTCAGCAGCAGCTCGCCGATGCCTTGAAGGAGATGGACACCAGCCGGTATGCGGACGTCGGCAAGACGCTCGGGTACCGCACCGGTCATACGATTTCGCTGCGCCAGGAGCATGCGCGCTTGACGACGATGATCGAAACCAACGCAATGGTGTCATCGCGGATGGAATCGACGCAGTCGACGCTTCAAAATCTCGTCGACACCGCAAAGGACTTCGTAGCGCAGCTTCTGGGCTCACGGGGCGGCGGCCCTAATGCCATCAGCGTGCAGACCGAAGGCAAGAGCCGACTCGAGGGCTTCATCAACACAGTGAATATGGCATTCGGCAGCGGCTACCTTTTCGCTGGCGTCAATTCCGACGTGAAGCCGCTGAGCGATTACACCGAAACGCCGCCCTCCGCGAGTCGTCAGGCCGTCGCGAACGCCTTCTTCACCGAGTTCGGCTTTACCCAGGACGATCCGGCCGCCGCCAACATCAGCGCCGCCGATATGCAGACGTTCCTCGACACCACCTTCTCCGCTCTGTTCGACGATCCTTCCTGGAGCACAGACTGGTCTTCGGCTTCTTCGCAGAACATGCGGAGTCGCATTTCCTCGAGCGAGTTGATCGAAACCTCTACGAACGCCAACGAGTCAGCCTTCCGCAAGCTTGCGAAGGCATACACGATGGTAGCCGACCTCGGCGCGTCAAACCTCAGTCAGCCCACATTCGAGAAGCTCATTGATCAGGCGCTTCTCGATATCAACACGGCGATTTACGAGTTGGGGACGCTGCAGGCCGGACTCGGCGGGGCGGAAAAACGTGTCAGCGACGCCAGTGAAAGAATGTCACTGCAGATCGACATAATCTCCAAGCAGGTTAAATCGCTTGAAGAAGTGGATCCTAACGAAGCTGCAGCGCGTATAAGCCAATTGTTGACGCAGATGGAAGTCTCGTACGCGCTCACGTCCCGTATCATGGCACTCAGTATTCTGAACTACCTGTGATCATCATGCAATCCACGCGCAACCATCACTGAGTCGGGGCGAGAATATGTACCAATTTCCCTATGCTGATGTGCTTGAGAGCAGTTCTCAGGTAACGCGCGAGCGGGAGCGCCAGGTTTTCGAACGCTGCCTGGAGCTTCTGAAAGCCGCCGATGAGAAGGGGACTAACTCCTACGAAGCCATCGAGGCACTTTCGTATTGCCGGCGTATGTGGGCAACGCTTCTGGAGGACTTGGCGAGCGCGGACAACGCGCTGCCGAAAGAGCTGCGCGCGCAGATTATTTCTATCGGTCTTTGGGTAGTCCGCGAGTCGGAAAACATCCGGCTCGGCGAGGCAACCGATTTCAAGCCGCTGATTGAAGTCACTACGGCCCTGTTCGAAGGCCTCCAATGAAGAAGCTACAGATTTCGCTAAAGCCGGGAGCGCGAATATACGTCAACGGGGCCGTGCTCAAGGTCGACCGCAAGGTCTCCATCGAGTTCCTCAACGATGTAACGTTTCTGCTTGAGCACCATGTCCTTCAGCCCTCCGACACGTGCACGCCCCTGAGGCAGCTCTACTTCATCGTTCAGACGGTTCTGATCGACCCGGCGAACAGCGATGACGCACGCGCCGCGTTCTATACCTCGTTTGAAGCGCTGAGCCAGCTGTTCAAGAACGAGACGATCCTCAAAGGCCTCGAGGACGTTCGCGACGCCTTCGACCGTGGCCGTCCGTTCGATGCCCTGAAAGTCCTGCGTCCGCTCTTCGAGATCGAGGACGGTATCCTCAACCCAGCTACGCGGTCGGAAAGTTCCGACATTCACCAGGAATGCGAGGTTCGCTGATGCAGGTTCCTTCGACCACGATGACGGGGTTGAATAACAACACTGAGACCACGACGCAGACGCAGGCAGCCGGCCCCTCGCTCGACTATTCGGCGTTCCTTCGGCTTCTCATCGCCCAGATGAAGAACCAGGATCCCACCGCTCCCGCCGATCCGGCCCAGTGGATGGGGCAGCTCGCTTCTTTCTCCAACGTCGAACAGGCGATTCAGACGAACGCCAAGCTCGATGCGCTGATGACGTCGATGGCTTTGTCGCAAGGTGATAGTTTGATCGGGCGCACACTGACGACGATGGAGGGCAATGTCACCGGGACGATCACCTCGGTGCGCATCTACTCCGATGCGACGGTCGCGGTCCTCGACAACGGCGCCGAAGTGCTCCTCGGAGCCGGCGTGATCATCGCGTAATGAATCAGGCCGACGCACTGGATCTGGTCCAAGCCGCGATCTGGACCATTATCGTCGCCTCAAGCCCGGCCGTCGTCGTTGCGATGGCGGTCGGCATCATCATCGCGCTTCTGCAGGCGCTGACCCAGGTGCAGGAAATCACCCTTACGTTCATTCCCAAGATCGTCGCCACTCTCCTGGTGACGTCGCTGATGGCCCCCTTCATCGGCACGGTGATCTACGCCTTCGCCGAACAGATTTACGGCCGCATACAACACGGCTTTTAGCCGCCTGGGCGCCGCCAGGGCATTTTCGCGCAAGCTTCGGCATCTATCTCTGCCTCGGTTAAGCCGAGGAGAATCATGGCCGAATCCACCATCGTTCGCGCGGTGAGTCCCGCAAAGCGGGCCGGAAACCAGGACATTAGCCTGGCGGTCGGCATCGTCTTCATTCTGGCGGTGCTTTTCCTGCCGTTGCCGGCACCCGTAATCGACGTAGGGCTCGCATTTTCCATCGCGCTCGCCGTGTTGGTGCTGATGGTGGCCCTGTGGATTCAGCGGCCGCTCGATTTCTCCGCCTTTCCGACCGTCCTGCTCATCGCGACCATATTACGTTTGGCGCTCAACATCGCCACCACGCGCCTGATCCTTTCGCACGGCGCGGAAGGCACCGCGGCCGCCGGACACGTCATCGCGGGCTTCTCAAGCTTCGTCATGAGCGGCGACTTCATCATCGGCACGATCGTTTTCATCATTCTGATTACGGTGAATTTTATCGTGATCACGAAGGGCGCGACGCGTATCGCAGAGGTCGGCGCGCGTTTCACCCTCGATGCCATCCCCGGCAAGCAGATGGCAATCGATGCCGATCTATCGGCCGGCCTGATCGACGATAAGGAGGCGATGAAGCGGCGGCGCGAACTGGAGGAGGAAAGTTCCTTCTTCGGTTCCATGGACGGTGCCTCGAAGTTCGTGCGCGGTGACGCCATTGCCGGCTTGATCATCACCGCCATCAACGTGTTCGGCGGTATCGTCATCGGCGTCACCCGGCACGGCATGTCGTTTTCCGAAGCTGTCGATGTTTTCACGAAGCTTTCGGTGGGTGATGGCCTCGTCACACAGATTCCGGCGCTGATCATCGCGCTTGCAGCAGGTCTTCTCGTATCGAAGGGCGGCACCCGGGGCAGCGCTGAAAAGGCGGTATTCGGCCAGCTGGGCAGTCATCCCCGCGCGCTCACTCTCGCCGGCGTCGTGATGTTCGTGCTGGCGCTCTCACCGGGGCTGCCATTCCTTCCCTTCGCCATCCTTGGCGGAACCATGGGCTTCATCGCCTATGCGATTCCACGCCGTGATGCCGCTGCGCGGGCGGCAGAAGAAGCAAAGGCGCTGGAGGACCAGCATAAGGCCGAGGAGGAAGTGCGCCAGTCGGTCAAGGAATCCTTGAAGACGGTCGAGCTCGAGCTCTGCCTCGGCAAGCAGATCTCCGGCAGCCTCATGGCCTCGCACAACGAACTTGCTCAGCGCGTCAGCAAGATGCGCCACAAGTTCGCGCGGCAGTATGGCTTCGTCGTGCCGGAGATCCGCCTGACGGACGATCTTTCGATCTCGCCAAAGCGCTACCAGATCAAAATCCACGGCACCGTTGTCGCCACCGAAGAGCTGCGGATCGGCGACGTGCTGGTAATCGTGGGCGACGGCAAGGTTCCGGACGTGCCGGGTGATGAGACTCGCGAGCCCGCTTTCGGCATGAAGGCCATGTGGACCTCTGAGATGTTCTCCGGCACGCTGCAACGCGAGGGCTTCACCGCGGTCGACAATATGTCGGTGCTGCTGACGCACCTCGGCGAGGTTATCCGCAACAATTTGGCCCAGCTCCTGTCGTATAAGGACATGCGCACCCTTCTCGACAGGCTCGAGCCGGAATATCGGCGCCTGATCGACGAGATCATTCCCTCGCGCATTTCACACTCGGGTCTCCAGGCGGTGCTGAAGCTGCTCCTTGCGGAGCGCATTTCCATCCGCAACCTGCACCTCATCCTCGAAGCGATAGCCGAGATCGCCCCGCACGCACAGCGTGCTGAGCAGATTGCCGAGCATGTACGCCTGAGAATGGCACAGCAGATTTGCGGCGAGATGGCCGATGACGGTGTGCTTAAGGTGCTGCGTCTCGGCAACCGTTGGGAGCTCGCCTTCCACCAAAGCCTGAAGCGCGATCCGAAGGGCGAGGTGGTTGAGTTCGACATTGATCCGAAGCTCATCGAGCAGTTCAGCACGGAGGCAACGGACGTCATTCGCGGCCTCATGGATCAGCGCCATAAGTTCGTTCTGGTCGCGGCGCCCGACGCCCGCCCTTATGTGCGCATGATCACCGAGCGTCTCTTCGCAACCCTTCCGGTGCTTTCGCATCTGGAGATCGCGCGCGGCGTTCAGATAAAATCGTTGGGCACCATCTCGTGACCGACATAGGGCCGCAGGCAGTCCTTGCGACCTTCCTGATTTTCTGCCGCATAGGCGCATGCCTGATGCTGATGCCAGGCTTCGGCACGCCACGTGTTCCAACGCGTGTGCGCCTGTTTCTTGTTCTGACGGTTACGCTGGCGCTGGCCCCCCTGCTTGTGCCCACGGTCCAGGCTGCGACTCCCAACGATTCGCCTGTCGCAGTGTTCGGCCTCATCGCTTCCGAATCCCTCATCGGCGCAATTATCGGGCTGATGGGGCGGATGTTCTTTCTCGCGTTGCAGTTCGGCGGCACGTCGATCGCGATGCTGATCGGCCTGTCTGGCACGCCGGATGCCCACATTGAGGAGGATGAGCCGACATCGGGTATATCGAGCCTCCTCACGTTCACCGCGACGGTGCTCATATTTCTTACGGGGCTGCATTGGGAGATGCTTCGCGCGCTTGTTGATTCCTACGCGACCGTGCCGGTGTCGAAGCAACTCGCTGCCAACTTCGGTCTTATTCGGATCGTTGATGCGCTGGCCGACGGCTTTTTGCTGGCACTGCGCATCAGCGCGCCGTTCATCGTCTACTCGCTGATGATCAACTTGATGTTCGGCATCCTAGGCAAGCTCACGCCGCAGATTCCCGTCTACTTCATATCGATTCCGTTCGTTCTCGCCGGCGGCGGCCTGATTCTTTACTTCACCTCCACCGAGATACTGCAAATCTTCATTGGCGGTTTCTCTGAATGGCTTGCGAGACTTTGAGCGATGGTCAAAGCGCGGCTAGAAAAGGCAAAGCGACTGCTCGACCTCAGCCGTGATTTGCAGCGGCTCGAAGAGGATAGGCTCGCGCGGTCGCGTAATCGCCAGGCAGAGATCGCGGCGCAACAAGAAGAGCTGATCGGCTCGCTCAACGGTGATGCGAGCCTGCAGGGTCTTCTTATGCCGGTGATCGTACGCCGCCTGAAGGGATTGGGTGACGAAGCAACGCTCGTTGAGCAGGATATAGAGCGGCGCACCAGCGCGCTTCGAGGACTCGCCACGCGCACGAAGTACGCCGAACGCCTTTCCCGTAACTATCGGCAGCAGCACACGCGCCAGGAAGGTGAAAAAGAACTCCTCGACGCAATAGAACGTATACTGCGCACCGATGGCGCAAGGCTCCCATAAGCTTATTGCGGCACCCTTTCGGAAGCTAAATCCTGCTTTTAGAGGTTAAGTCACAGGGTATGACCGGCTCCGACCTCATTCTCGGCGTTGCCAGCGCGGCCAACGCCACGAAACACCGTGAAGCCGTCGCGCGGCTGGAGCGTCTCAGCGGGCAGACGGCCCGCACGGCGGACACTGCCACGGCTGCGACGGAAGCAGAGCCTTCCTGGAGCACGGCGGTTAAGACAGCCGCTGCCAATAGGCCGCGTGCAACTGCGCCGATTGCGCGAGCAACGACGAATGACAGCACCAAACCCGACGAGGTCTACGTCCAATTCGAAGCGGTGCTGCTGCAGAACATGGTCGAGAACATGATGCCAAAGGATAGTGAAGCGATGTTCGGGAGTGGCACCGCCGGCGGTATTTGGAAGTCCATGTTAGCGGAGAAGATCTCGGCCGAGATTGCCCGGGCGGGCACGGTGGGTATCGCCAAGCAGATTGCTTCGGCGCAAGCCACCCTTTTCGGCGCCAAATCACCGGTTGAACTAAAGTCTGGTGACGCATGATGGGACGGGAAACGCTGGAGCGCGACCGCGCCGCACGTAACCTGATCGACAGAACCATGCAGCGCGTCGAGAAGCTGGTCGATTTCGAGACCGAGGCTTTGCGTAAGCGCGCGGCCATTGACCTCAAGCAAACGAACAACAGCAAGAGCCAGGCACTGTTAGAGCTTGGGATGGCTGCGCGCGCCATTGAAGGTACAGAGCTAGAGCCGGAGCTCGTGGACCGTTTAAGATCGTTGCGCGCCAAGCTCGAAGAGAATCGCGCCATGCTGAACCGCCACCTGGAGGCGGTGCGGGAAGTTGCCGGCGTCATCGCAGAAACGATCAAAGATGGTGAGTGGGACGGCACATACTCCCAGTGTGATGCGGCCCGTGGCATCGGCCGATGATCCGCCTGGTCGCCACGGGTGTTTGGATCTGCCTAGTGACGGTGCTCTCGAGCTACGCCGCCACGATGTGGCACGGGCAGAAGGCCGATGAGCCCGGCGTCGAGAAGCTCTTCGGCGGACTGCAATCGATGCAGACCGGGATGATCAGCGTGCCGGTCATTTCCGCAGGTGCGGTTGAAGGCTATGTACTCGCGCAGTTCACCTTCACGATGAGTTCTGACGTCGTCAGCCGCATGTCGGTGAAGCCTGACGTCTTCTTGCTCGATTCGGCGTTCCGAACGATTTACGCGGCCGACCCCTCCACGTTGCGCGGTTCAAAAAAGCAGGACTTCTCCGTTCTCACCGCTGCGATCAAGGAACGCGTAAATGAACGCTTCGGCGGTCCCTTTGTCGAAGACGTTCTGATCGAGAAGTTCAGCTTCGTTCCTAAGGAGGAAGCGCGCAGTGGCGCCAATCTTACCAAGATTGGGGCTGGCGAGAAGCGCCAATAGGGCGCAGCGCGTATAAGAGCCTATCGAAGTTGTAACCCCAAATGCTGGGAGAAGCGACGCGCCCGACCGCGGCGAACCTCAACTCTGGAGCGCGCGCGCCATTTCCTGAAAAGGATCAGTGCTCGCAGGATCGCGCGGGCTCTGCTTCATGGCGTCAAAAAGCTTCGGCACGATCTCTACCGCCTTGTCGAGTTCGCCGTCCGACCCCTGTCGATAGCCACCCATGAGACGCAAATCGCGCGTATCCTCGAAGCGGGAAATGAGTGCCCGCAACTTCGAGACGAGATTGGCCTGCTCCGGCGTCCAGGCGTGCTGCGAAAGCCGCGATATCGACGCCAGCACATTCACCGCCGGATAGCGCGCCTGATCGGCGATATTGCGGTCGAGCACGATGTGTCCGTCGAGTGTGCCCCGAATGCTGTCGGCCACAGGATCGTTGTGGTCGTCGCCATCGACGAGAACCGAGTATATGCCGGTGATGGAGCCTGAACCTTCTTCGCCGGGGCCCGCCCGCTCCAGAAGATTCGGAAGGCTACTGAAGACACTTGGCGTATAGCCGCGTGCAACCGGTGGCTCACCGCCGGCCAATGCAACTTCACGCGCTGCGTGAGCAAAGCGCGTGATTGAATCGACGATGAGAAGCACCTTGTCGCCGCGGTCGCGGAAGTACTCCGCGATACAGGTTGCCGTCTTCGGCGCGAGGCGGCGCATCATCGGACTTTCATCGCCGGTGGAGACCACTGCGATCACGCGATCGCGGTTCTCTGCAAGCGCATCCTCAAGAAATTCCCGCACCTCGCGACCACGCTCGCCGACAAGCGCGATGACAACCGTATCGAAGCCCTGTGCCCGCGCAAGCATGGCGAGCAGCGTGGACTTGCCTACGCCCGAACCGGCGAAAATACCGATCCTCTGGCCGAGACAGAGAGGCGTGAAAAGATCGATCACCCGCACGCCTGTTCTGACCGGCGTATCGATTCGCTGGCGGCGTAGTGGCGCCGGTGCGGCGCGTTCCGGGTAAACGGGCCGGTCACCATGCGCGAGCGAACCCACTTCGCTCAGAGGCTCGCCAAGCGCGTTGAAAATGTGCCCCTTCCACGAGGGGTCGGGACTGAGCATTGCCGCGCCGGTTTTCCATGCGCGCGCCCCGAGACCTGCCGCGAGCGGTTCATCGAAGGTCTTGATCGTCACGCGGTCCGTGTCGAGGCGGATCACCTCGCCGAGCTGCGCTTTGTCTGCCGAGACGAGACTGACGCGGTCGCCAAGCTTTACGAAGGCGGAGAGCCCCGAGACGCAGCAGAACGCCGGCGTCACCTGTGTAACAGTGCCGCCGACCTGGATAATTGGTTGTGTCGCCGCTGCGGCAGAGATGCGCTCAGCAAGCAAGTCAAGCCCAATGCGAGGAAGCAGGTCGGTCTTCACGATTGAGATCAGGATGACGGCGCAAGAGCCTTGATGGCCTCGCGCAGGGAATTCTCGGACTGTTCAATGGAGGTCGATACGGCGTCGTAGCTCCGTGAAGCCAAGATGAGCTGAGACATCTCCCACATCGGATTGACGTTCGAGCCTTCGATGTGCCCCTGCAGGACGCCGACTCGGTTGAAATCGAGCGCCGGCGTAGCGGGCGTGTCCGGAATGACGCCCGAGTTCTCGTAGCGGGAGAGCTTCGCCTGCGAATCGATTGTGTAAAGACCGATGGCGCCGAGCTGCACGTTGTTCTGCGTGATCATGCCGTCGTTGGCGATCGTCACCGGACCGCCATTCGGATCGATCTGCAGCGGTGCGCCGCCGACATCGAGAATTGGATAGCCGGCCATCGTGTGCAGTTCGCCTTCAGGGGTGATCTGCATACGCCCGTCGCGCGTGTAGACGATGCCCGACGGCGTCTGGATGGCGAACCAGGCATCGCCCTGCGCGGCGACATCGAGAGGGTTGCCGGTGTGAATCGTCTGGCCTGCATCGCGTTTGATATGGGTATCTCCGGACGATGCAAACGCAACCGGCTCGCTGGCCGCGTTCCCCATCACTGTCTCAAACTTGATTTCTTCACGGCGAAAGCCGGGGGTGGCAGCGTTGGCGACGTTATTTGCGATGGTTTCGACACGTCGCTGAAAGGCCATCTGCGAGGAGAGCGCGACGTAGAGGCTTGATTGCATTCCTATGCACCACCCAGTTTCAGACTTTGCAGATTGGACAGAATATCGAGGCCGACGCCGGCATTGAGAGGCTGGAACAGGATCGAAGCTTGGCTGGTTGCGTTCGTGGGGTTGTTTAGCTCCCACGCAGCGGCGAAGCGCGCGATGAACTTGCTCAGCTTGGCCGGGTCCTTCAAATCGGCGATCCTCAGACGATTGTTGATCAGCTCCGCTTGACGGTCGATATCCATCAGCGACATCGACTCCGGAAGCCAGAGCGCAGTCTGAGCAACCTTGAGCAGGGCCTTGTCGGCGAGGATCGAGTAGGCGCCCGTTATGGTCGAAGCTTTGCGCTCGAAGTAGAGGGCGAGGCGCACGCCCTCATTTTCGCTGCCGGCGTCCTCCTCCACCTGTTGACGGTAGTAGAGGGCCCTCGTCCGGAGGATGTCGGCCCGGTCCTGCGCTACGTCGACCGGCAGGCGTGCCACAGTGCCATCGGCGTTGAAGTTGAAATCCGCGGCGAGTGATCTGTAGGCTTCGTTGTTCGATTTGTTGGCGAAGCTGCGCCCATCGAGCGGGTCGCTGGTCAGAATGTTACGCAAGGTGCCGTCGGAGACATTGCTGAGACCGTAAGCCTTGACGACATATGCTTTGAGCCGCTGATTATTGAGCAGATCGTCGACGGATGAGACCGTGAGAATCGTATCGGCATAGTACTGGCTCTCGGCTTTGCCGAACTTCTGCTCGCTCTCGCGTGTGCCGAGCTTGGCGTTGTAAAGCGCAACTGTATTCTTGGCCGCATTCGCCGTCTGCACCTGCTTGACGCCCTGCGGAAAGCCGTCGGCGTCGAAGTTGAAGGCCGAAGCCAGTGCTGTGAAGCGCGCGTCACGCAGCAAGCTGGCGTAGCTCGTCACATTCTGCGGATCGCTGAGCAGCACCATCTTGATCTTTGACTTCGAGACCTCGCCTGGATCGATGCCATAAGAAGAGAGCACAAACTTATAGAGTTTGCTGTCGTTCAGAAGAGCATCGACGTGTGACACGCCCCAGATTGCATTCTGGTAGTACTGAATATCGAGCTTCTCACTTCTGATCGCGTCGCCATCGTAGTACTTGTTGAAAAGGCTCTTGAGCGCTTCGGCCTGATGGGGATCCAGCGCGGGCACGCCGTCCTCAAGCGATCCGTCGGTATTGAAGTTGAATGCTGCGGCGACGGCCTTGTACGCCACGCTCTTATTGGCGGCGCTGTCGGGATCGGAAAGATCGCTGACGAGGATATCCCGCATCGTCGCTGCCGACGTCAGAGCCGGATTGAGCCCAGCTGCCGTCGCCACAAAGTCCCGCAGGAACACATTGTTGACGAGGTCGTCGACGTTGGTGACGCCGGCCATCAGCTGATTGAAATAGTCGGCCTTGAATGCCGCCGCAGCCGGCGATTGGCTCGTATCGGTCGCCTCGTAGTAGGCGAGCATCGTCTTGTTGGCTTGCTGCGAGGTTTGCCCGGATCCGCCCGGCGCTACCGATCCATCAGCCTCGAACGAGAACGCTGCTGAAAGGTTCTTGTACGCCACGCCGAGACGATTGGCGGTGCTGGTGGGGTCGTCCAGATCGCTGGTCAGCACGTCGCGGATGGCAGATGCCGAAGCAACGCTTGCGTCAATCCCATGGGCGGTCAGCGCAAACTTGAATAGGCGCTCGTCCGCCAGGAACTGGTCGACGGACGTGATGTTTCCGATCCGGTTCCCATAGTAGGTGGCCTCGGAAGCCGCCGTCTCGCCTTTGCGGACTCGAGCCTGCGAATAAAGGCCGATCATGGCGTCTTCACTGGCGGAATTCTGTGCGGTGACGACCCCCGGCTCGATGCCGCCGCCAGGGGCAAAACGAAAAGCCTTCGCGAACTCTGCGTAGCGCTTGTCGGCAAGCTTGTTGACGAAGCTCATGCCGTCGTTGAGGTCGCTCTCGAGCACCTTCCGCATGAAGGCTTTCGCGTAGTCCATCTCCTCCAGGCCAAACGCCTTCATCGCGTATTTGAAGAGCCGGGTATTGGAGATGAAATCGTCGACCGACTTCACCTTCGAGATGTTTTCCAGATAATAGGAAGTATCACGTGCAACCTGGGCTTGCTTGGCCGTATTGCTAAGCGTCCGTTCCAGGTTCGAGGTGACGAGGCGATAGCTGGCGAGGGTGGTAAGCACGGCAGGCCTTCCCGGTCATAGGTGGCGAGGAGGTTGCACACGTTTGCTTTCCTGAAGCTGGCGTCGCATTCGCCACAAATTCCCCCGGCGACAGCCAGTTTCACGCAAGGAAGTGATGCTTCAACTCATAAGAGGATAAAATCACTTCGGATTCCCTCACGTGACCATCGTTATCGGCCTCCTGGTTACCCTGGGCTGCATGCTCGGCGGCTTCGTCGCCATGGGCGGCCACGTCGGCGTCATCTGGCAGCCGTGGGAATTCATGATCATCGGTGGTTCGGCGCTCGGCACCTTTATCGTCGCTAACCCCATAAAAACGATCAAAGATACCGGCGCAGGCCTTAAAGAGGCATTTACTGGTCACGCTCCCGGCCGTCAGCAGTACCTGGAGGTGCTGGGCATTCTTTATTTCTTGATGCGGGAGCTGCGGAGCAAACCCCGCAACGAGGTTGAGGAGCACATCGACAGCCCCGACCAGTCGCCATTGTTCCAGCGCTTCCCCTCCATTGCCGCCAACCGCGATCTGACGACGTTCATCTGCGATTATTGCCGGCTCATCATCATCGGCAACGCGAGGACGCACGAGATCGAGGCGCTGATGGACGAAGAGATCAACACCGTGCGAACTGACAAGATGAAGCCCTACCACGCGCTGGTTAGCGTGGGCGAAGGGCTTCCCGCCCTTGGCATCGTCGCGGCAGTTCTGGGCGTCGTGAAAGCCATGGGCGCCCTGGATGAATCACCGGAGGTGCTGGGCCATCTTATTGGCGCGGCACTCGTCGGCACGTTCGCGGGAATTTTCCTTTCCTATGCCGTCGTGTCGCCTCTTGCCACCAAGATCAAAACGTTGCGCGATAAGCAGCTCCGCTCCTACGTCATCGTCAAGCAGACGCTGCTTGCCTTTATGAACGGAGCAATGCCGCAAGTTGCTCTGGAACATGGTCGCAAAACCATCTCCATCTATGAGCGCCCGTCCATCGACGATGTGGAACAGATTGCCTTGAGCTCCAGCAGCGCCGGCTCGGATTCGGCCGCCGCAGAGGCAGCTTGAGTATGACGCAGACAGCAGCACAATCGCGCAAGAGCCTCGATGGCCTCTTTGCCGGTCCGCAGGACCTGGTCGAGCGCTTGCCGATGCTGCGCACGATCCTGCAGAAGACGGCATCATCGTGGATCGAGCGCATGGGCAGCATTTCCGCCACCGTGCCCGAGGTCGTTCTCGTTGGCGTCGAAAGCGGTCCCCCCGAGACGATGCTCGCATCGACGGCCAATCAGGCAATCGCCTGCGTAGTTGAGGCACCGAATTGGAACGCGCGCATGATCCTGTGCGCGGAATATGAGTTCGTGTTCACGATCGTTGAGATGCTCCTGGGCGGCGACGGCTCCGAACCCGCGCCTATGTCGGACCGCCCCCTCACGAGGACGGAGCTTGGCCTTGCCCAGCTCGTGTTCGATCAGTTCGCGCTTTCCTTGGAACAGGCGTTTGCAAAGGTCGCTCCGACGAATTTTGTCGCCGGGCCTGCTGCCGCGCGCGTGAGCTTCGATGTGCTCGGCCGTATGACGATGCCCATCGTCAGCGCAAAGTATCATTTGTTCGCGCTGGGATTCGGGGGCGGCCTCACGCTAATGATGTCTCAGTCGGTGCTCAGTCCGATGCGTCACGAGCTTTCGCGTACGGCAGGTCCCGAATCCGTGCGGCCGGACCCGGCCTGGAGCCAGAAAATCCAGAGCGAGGTATCGCGGGCGAATGTCGAGCTCGTCGCCGTGCTCGACGAACAGGAGTTGTCCCTCGCGGATATCGCACGCTTCGCCGTTGGCCAAGTGTTGCCCCTCGGAGCAGCACCCGACAGTGTGCTGCGCGTGGAAAGCAATGGCCAGCCGTTGCTCAACTGCGAAATTGGGAAGTCCAACGGTGTCTATGCGCTGCGCATTCGCGACTTCGTCGATCAAGAGCAGGAGTTCATGAACGACATCCTTGCCGGCTAGCTCCGGTTTGGCGGACGGAACGTATTGCGAAGGAAATAAGATGTCGAACTTCGATCCACTGAATATGCAGACCGAAGGCGCACCGCCGGGCGCCCTTCCTGAGCAGGGCTATTCGAATCCCCCCGCTGGTGCGCCGACCTACGAGGCTGCGCCGAACGCAGCGGCCGCAGCTGGCAATGAGGGCCTCAGCCTCGATACGATTATGCGCATCCCGGTGACGGTCAAGATCGTCCTCGGTTCCGCCTCTATGCCAGTCGCCGCTTTGATGAAGCTGGGGCGCGGTGCGCTCATTCCGCTCGACCGAAAGCTCGGCGAGCCCGTCGACGTGATCGTGAACGGCCGGGTCGTGGCGCGCGGCGAGGTAGTGGTCATGGACGACGATCCCTCGCGCCTCGGCATTTCCTTGACCGAGGTGGTCGGTCCGTCCGGCGTAGAAAACCTGCCGTAACGGGACACTATGGTCGCTTCCTCCTATTCCCGCAGCGGATCCAAGCGCAACACGCTTTCCGGCCCCGAGAAGGTTGGCATCCTGCTGCTTGCGCTCGGAAAGTCGCGGGCCGCGCAGCTTTTGCGTCGCCTGGAGCCGGAGGAGCTGCGCCTTCTCACCCGCTCGAGTTCCCGCTTGCGCCCGGTCACCTCCGACGAGGTGGAGGCGCTGATCGAGGAGTTTGCCGACAACTTCAAGGGCGGCGTCAACTTCGCCGGCACGGCGGACGAGGTGAAGAACCTGCTCACCGACGTGATGAGCGAGGATGAGATTGCGCAGTACATGCGTGATCAGCCGACGGAGTCCCAGCCGGTGTGGGATCGGCTGGTGCCGTTGCGCGACAATGTTCTTCAGCCGCTGATCCTGAAGGAGCATCCCCAGACCATCGCGGTTATCCTGTCGCGCATCGATTCGAACGTAGGCGCGCGTCTTTTGCGCACGCTCGAGCCGGAGATGCGCCACTCGCTTCTGCGCCGCATGCTCGGCCTGAAGGGCGTCGCAGATTCGGCCATGGCGGCCATCGAGGCCGGCCTGCGCGAAGACCTTCTGGCGACAATGCTTGCTGCGCCCAACCCCGAGACGCGCAAGACGATTGCCGGCATCCTCAACAAGCTCGATGGCTCGCAGGCGAACGAAATCCTGAAAAGCATCGCCGCAACTCGCCCCGAAGATGCCAACGAGCTCAAGAGCATGCTCTTCTCGTTCGCCGACATTGCCAACCTCAAACCCCGCGCACGCTCGCTCATCATCGAGAAAGTTCCGACAGAGCAGGTGGTGTTGGCATTGAACGGCGCCGATCCGCACCTGCAGGACGCCGTGCTTTCGACCCTGACAGCGCGCGTGCGTCGCATGGTCGAAGCAGAGCTTGAGGCCGCTCCGCCCGCGCGCTCACGCGACATCGAGGAGGCTCGTCGGGGCATCGTCGCCACCGTTCTCAATCTCATGGCCCGCGGCGAGATCACCCTTGAGGATCGCGTTGGCGAAGGCAACGAGTTCGATTGACGGATCTAGATGGCAGGCAACGACGAGGACAAGGCAAGTAAAACAGAAGAGGCATCCGAAAAAAAGATTCGGGATGCCCTCGAAAAGGGCAACGTCCCCTTTTCGAAAGAGCTGACCACGTTTGCCTCGCTCGCCGGTCTCATCCTAGTCACGAGTTTTTTGATCGTCTCGAATGCCATCGAGCTTGCCGCTTCCCTAAAAGGTTTCATGGACGATCCCGGCCGATGGCCGCTGGAGAATACGGCCGATGTCGTTCAGGTATTCGGGGTCGTCAATCTCGACGCCGCACGCCTCATATTCCCGGCCGTTCTGGTTCTGGCCTTCGCCGGTGTCGCGAGTTCACTTATTCAGAATACCCCGCGCATTGTCGTCGATCGCATACAACCGAAGCTGTCTCGGCTTTCGATCAAGTCCGGCTGGAGGCGAATCTTCGGCGTGCAGGGCTGGATCGAGTTCCTCAAAGGCACCTTCAAGCTAACCGCGCTCGCCGTGCTGGCGCTTCTGCTTGTGAACGCTGCGCGCTACGAGGTTTTCAACTCGTTGATTATGTCGCCGTACATGCTGCCGAGTCTTTTGCAGAGCATGTCAGTGCGCCTCTTCGCGTCCGTGGTCGCGGCCATCATGGTTATGGTGGCGCTCGATCTGCTCTGGTCGCGCTTCCACTGGCGGCGCGAACTCCGCATGACCAAGCAAGAGGTGAAGGACGAGCACAAGCAGTCGGACGGCGATCCCATCGTCAAATCCCGCATGCGTTCGCTCGCTCGGGACCGCGCCCGCAAACGCATGATTTCACGGGTCCCGGAGGCGACCGTCGTGATCGCAAACCCCACCCACTATGCCATCGCGCTGCGCTACATCCGCACGGAAAACCACGCCCCCGTCGTCGTTGCGAAGGGTTTGGACCTCATTGCACTGAAAATTCGCTCGATTGCCGAGGAACACGGGATTCCGGTGATCGAAGACAAGCTTCTCGCAAGGTCGCTATACGACAAAGTTGATGTCGACCAGCTTATTCCCACCGAGTTCTACAGGGCCGTTGCAAACGTGATCCTATACATCATGTCACGCGGGAAACCGATGCAGCCAGGCGGGCCGCACCGATGATGAAGCAAGCGAACAAGTTCACGTTTGAACGTGAGCGGGCATTGGGTCAGGGCATTCGGGAACTCGCGTCAGACTTGCGCCTGGTCGAGCCGGGTGACTACATCAACTACGTCCGCACTGAGCGATTTGCGAATATCGCGCATCTCGTCTCATCGTCCGCCGAGCTGTTCTTCAAGCCGGGGACGATTTCGTTCGGCCATTCCGGCGATGTGGCGGTGAGCTGGAACCAGCCACCTACCGTCGCTCTCGACATGGAATTCAGCCATCGCCGCGTCAATGTCTACTTCCGGTTGATTCTCGCCGATGAGAGCGCCGGTGTCGAGATCACCTACGTGGCTTTCGAAGGCGCCTCGGAGGAGCCCGATGAAAACACGCGTCGGCTCATTGAAGCCATCGCCGACGCCCGGCTGATCCCCGTGCCCGAGCCCGACGATGCGTTCCTCGTGGCCGAACAGCAGTTGGCGACAAGCCTCGGACAAGCTTAGCCCGTTACTCCTCGGTGAGGATAAAGGACGGCTATTGGCATGAGCTCCATATATCTTTTCGATGTCGCCTCCCAACGGAGGCACTGGTTGTCGCTCCGTCAGGAAACGGTCTCCGGGAATATCTCCCATGCCAACACGCCGGGCTACACCGCGCGCGACGTGCAACCTTTCGAGGAGGTTCTACAGTCGGTGCGGCCGGAATTGGCAACCAGCGATCCGGCGCACATGAAGTATGCAAGCGGCCCCGCGGAGACCATCACCCGGGAAGATCAGGTCGCGTGGCACGTCTTCAATTCCGGCAACTCCGTAAGCCTCGAGAAAGAGGTCGTCAAAGCCGGCGAGATCAACAGTGCCTTTGCGTTGAATACCAACGTGGTGAAAGCGTTTCACCGCATGCTGCTAACCAGCGCAAAGGGCTAAGACGTTGTCCGATCCACTTCAGATTTCCCAAAAGATTTCGGCTGCGGGCCTTGATGCGCAGTCGCATCGCATGCGCATCATCGCTGAGAACCTAGCGAATGCGCAGTCGACCGCTACAACCCCCGGCGGCGATCCCTACGCAAGGAAGACTGTCGTCTTTTCCAATAAGTTCGACGACGTGTTGGGAACCAACATCGTGGGTGTCGATCAGATCGGCAAGGATCCCGCGCCGTTTCGTATCGAGCGCAACCCTAATCATCCCGCCGCCGATGCGAACGGCAACGTCAAGTATCCCAATGTGAACATGCTGATCGAGATGGCCGATATGCGCGAGGCAAATCGCTCGTATGAGGCCAATCTTCAGATGATGAAGCAGTCGCGTGCCATGGTGATGATGACGGTCGATCTGCTGAGGAGCTCATAATCATGCTGGACCAGATAGTTCCTGCACTTCCGGGCGTTGGTCAAAGCTCGCCGGTCCAGGCCGACGCGACCATTCGCTCGCGTCCCGTAGCCCCCTCGGAAGCTTCCAACGATTTCGGTAGCATGTTGGCGCGAATGACCACCGATGCCATCGACACGCTGAAGAACGCAGAGGCGGTGTCCATCGCCGGCATCAGAGACAAAGCGTCGGTTCAACAGGTGGTTGAATCGGTGATGGCCGCCGAACAGTCGCTGCAGACGGCCGTCGCGGTGCGCGACAAGGTCGTGGCCGCGTATCTCGAAATCAGCCGCATGGCAATCTAAGGAAGCCGGACATGAGAGCGCTTGCCATCGCGGCGACGGGTATGAATGCGCAGCAATTGAACGTTGAGGTGATCGCGAACAATATCGCGAACATCAACACGACGGCGTTCAAGCGCGCTCGCGCGGAATTCACCGATCTCCTCTACCAGGCCGAGCGTACCGCCGGCGTGCCGAACCGCGGCAACCAGAACCCCATTCCGGAGGGCGCGCAGGTGGGCCTCGGCGTACGCAACGCCGCCATCCGCAACCTTCACATCCAGGGCGCGCTGACGAGCACCAGCAACAAGCTCGATGTCGCCATCAACGGCCGTGGCTGGTTCCAGATCGAGGGAGAGAATGGCGAGACGTTCTATACGCGCGCCGGCACCTTCAACAAGAACGCCGAGGGCCAAATCGTCACCATCGACGGTAATCTGCTCATGCCACAGATGACGGTGCCGCAGGACACGACCGAGATCGTCATTAACAAGACGGGCGAGGTGTTCGCGCGCATCGGCACGCAGGTTGACATGCAGTCGCTTGGTCAGATCACTCTCGCAAACTTCGCCAATGACGCGGGGCTCGAGCCCATGGGCGGAAACCTCTACCGCGAGACTACGGCCTCCGGAACGCCCGTCGTCGGCCTCCCCGGCGATCCGAGCTTCGGCACTGTCGAGCAGGGCTATCTGGAATTGTCGAACGTCGATCCGGTCAAGGAAATCACCGAGCTTATCACCGCGCAGCGCTCCTACGAGATGAACTCCAAGGTCATTCAGGCCGTGGACGAAATGTACAGCACCGTTTCGCGAAGGTAGCCATGAACGCCATTTCGTTCGGATCCCGGTTGCTGCACGTCGCCTTATTCGTTGCGGCGTCGCTGTTCGCCGGCGCGCATTCATCGCGGGCCGATCACGTTCAGCTTCCGGTTCCACGCGTCACGATCTATCCCGGGCAGTTGATAAATGCGGGCATGCTGGTTGATCGCGCGTTTCGTTTGAACGGCGCGAAATCCGTGACGATGTCGAAGGACGACTTGATCGGTAAGGTCGCGCGGCAGACGTTGCTGCCCGGGCGCCCGATCAACAACGATGCGGTGCGCGCGCCGCACACTATCACACAAGGTCAGGCCGCCACCGTCGTGTTCCAGAGCGGCGCGCTGATGATCACCGCTACGGCCGTTGCACTCCAGAACGGCGGCACGGGTGATGTCGTGTCCGTACGCAACGTCGATAGCGGTCGTATCATCAAGGGCACCGTCGGAGCTGACGGCGCAGTGCACGTGGGTGAAGAATGAAGCGTAGCCTCGGCATCGTCGGCTTCCTTTGCGCGTTGCTGCTCACGATTCCGGGGGCGTCTTACAGCGCCGACGTCGGCCGCCGCTTCGACGGCGACATGGGCCCCTCGGGGCTCCCGCAGTTCGGCTCCCCGACACGCATCAAGAATATCGTATCGGTGCAAGGCGTGCGCCCCAACCAGCTCGTTGGCTATGGTCTCGTCATCGGCCTCAACGGCACGGGTGACAGTCTACGCAACTCGCCGTTCACCCAGCAGTCTCTGCAGGCGATGCTGGATCGCCTCGGCGTCAATGTACGTAAGCAGAATACCCGCACGCGCAACTCTGCTGCGGTCGTCGTCACCGCGGAGTTGCCGGCCTTCGCTCAAACGGGCACGACGATCGACGTGACGGTCTCGTCCCTCGGTGATGCCACGTCGCTTCTTGGCGGTATGCTTGTCATGACCGCACTCTACGGTGCCGACAATCTGGTTTACGCCGCGGCACAGGGGCCACTCACGGTTTCCGGTTACCAGATCACCGGCGCGGCGCAGACGATGACCCAGAACGTGCCGACCTCAGGACGAATCCCGAACGGCGCTCTCGTCGAGCGTGAGGCGCCCGGTCAGTTCCTCGAGGTGGATTTCCTCGGGCTGGAATTGCGTAACCCCGACTTCGCCACCGCAATCCGCATCTCCGATGCGATCAACGCGTATGGGATCGATCGCTTCGGCATGGAGCTCGCGCGCGCAGCCGATTTGCGTAGCGTCGCAGTACGCCGCCCCCCAGACATGTCACCCACGCGCCTGATGGCGGAGATTGGCGAGCTCATCGTTGAGCCGGACGTTCCCGCCCGGGTAGTGGTGGATGAGCGTACCGGCACGATCGTGATCGGGCGCGACGTGACGATTTCTACGGTCGCTGTTAGCCACGGAAATCTCACTGTCACCGTTACAGAGACCCCGCAGGTTTCGCAACCGCTGCCGTTCTCGGAAGGGCAGACCGTCGTTACGCCAGAAACGAACATTGCCAGTTACGAGCAGGGAGGTGCGATGCGCATTGTTCGCGGCACCAGCCTCAACGTGCTGGTGCGAGGGTTGAATAGGATGGGCCTGAAGCCTCAGGGTATTATTGCGGTGCTGCAAGCCATCAAGACCTCCGGCGCACTCCAGGCTGACTTCGTGGTGCAATGATGGCTGACGCCAGTGGTATGCTTGGCCTTTTCGCAATAAGCGGGGCTCTTCTTGTGAGCCTGCTTTTTGCTGCTCTGCCGGCTACTGCCCAGGAGAGCTGGGAGCCGCTGATTACGCGGCCCGCGATCAAGCCGTACGATCCGCCTCCAACCTCGCCGTCTCATGCTCTCGCAAAGGCCGCGCGATCTGTGCCCTCCAGGCGTGTCGCGCCGCGTCCACCTGTGCCGCAGATGAAACCGGCAGCAGCAAAAAACGCAGCACCAGAGATCTCGTCCGTACCGGAGGGCACGCCTATTCCGGTTGACGGAGACGACATCATCACCGGCTCGGTTGATGCTTTCCCCGCGCGCGCCCCTCTGGCCATCGAAGATTCGGCTCGCCTTTTCGCGGAAACCGGAGGGCTTACGTCGAGCCCGATCACCACTGGAGCCGTAGACGGCCCTAACTCCGATCTCGCGAAAAGCTATTGCGTCGCCATATCCAGCGCGGCCGCTGACGCGCGCATCGCCGTGCAGAAGGCAAAGCTCGCGGAGGTTGAGAAGCAGATCAGCCAGCGCATCGCCACGCTGGAGGCCAAGACCGCTGAATATAAAACCTGGGTCGACCGCCGGGATGAATTCCTGAAGCGCGCGAACAATTCGCTTGTGAAGATCTATACGCAGATGGAGCCCGATGCAGCGGCGCTGCAACTCGTCGAGATGGACGAGGAGACTGCCGCTTCTCTGATTCTGAAACTCGAGCCCCAGAATGCCAGTGCCATTCTGAACGAGATGGTGCCGGAGAAGGCCGCACGCTTGGCCGGCACTATCTCCGGCGCCGCTCGCCTAAAGCGCCCGACCACTCCACAGCCTGTCGCAGTACCTCAGCGACCCGCCGAGGAAGGCGTGCCGCAGCCTGTGCCGGACCGAGCCTACCCAGACGGGGGAAGATGATGATTACGAGGCTCGCTCTGATATCAGCCGTGGCGGCGCTCATGGGCGCATGCGCGGTGGACGTGCGCGACTTCAACCGCGAGCCGCACATGACGCCCGTTGGCAGCGGTATGGTGCCGAAGCGAGTGGCCATGATCGCCGAACCCTCGCCGGAGAACGTCTACCGGGGCAATTCCTCGATCTGGCAGGACAGCCGCGCGGATCTCTTCTCGGACATGCGAGCGCGCCGGATCGGCGATACCGTCACGGTGAAGATCTTCATCAAAGACAAGGCGTCGATCGCCAACGATTCAGAGCGAAAGCGGGATGCATCCAACAACCTAGGATTTGACTACGCCTACGAGTTCAGCTCGAAGGATTCCTCGATCCCCTATAGCGCTGGGCTCGATGTGAACACCAACTCGCGCACGCGCACCAAAAGCGAAGGTGGCATCGAGCGCTCGGAGAAGATCGAGTTGCTTGTTGCGGCGGTCGTCTCGGACGTGCTGCCCAATGGGAATCTCGTGATCAGCGGCTCGCAGGAAGTCCGCGTCAACTTCGAGATGCGTGTGCTCAACGTCGCTGGCATCATTAGGCCTTTGGATATCGCCGCCGATAACACGATCGCATACGAGAAGATCGCAGAGGCGCGCATCGCCTACGGCGGCCGCGGTCGTCTGATGGAAGTGCAGCAGCCTCCCTGGGGTCAGCAGCTCGTAGACAACCTTTCTCCGTTCTGAGCAGCGGCGGCGGCTTTGATGTCGATGGTGAGCACAGACGGAAAATCGGGTGACTCCGGCCAAGAGCCGCAGGGTCAGCCATCGACGCTCTACTTCATCGCCATTGTGGCGCTGCTGACACTTGTCGCGGCTGGAGTCGGCTATTTTAGCGGTAAGGAGCTATTGTCGTCCGCGCAGGAAAACACCGCCAAAGGCGATGGCAATGCGGGATATCTGGGCGAGCGCTTCCGTATGGAAAGTTCCAAGCTGCGCCCGCTTGCGCCGATCGTTACCAATCTCGCCGGACCGGACGAGACCTGGATCCGGATTGAGGCCTCCCTCGTATTCAACGAGGTTCCCGACGACGTGGACGCTCTGACCGCCCGTATCACCGAGGATATCGTGGCGTTCCTGCGCACTGTCAAAGTGGGCCACATTGAGGGACCGATCGGATTCCAGCATCTCAGCGAAGATCTGAATGACCGCGTGCGCGCGCGCAGCGACGGCGGAGTACGCGAGATCATCATCCAGGGGCTGATTGTGGAATGAAGCGCATTCTGCTGAGCGGCGCATTGTTGCTGCTGGGCACACTCGGTGCATCGGCTCAACAGTTGCCGGGCCTCGAGCAGCTCCTGCCCCCGGGCGATGCCTCCGCTGCCGGGCGGATGGTGCAGCTCGTGCTGCTCATCACCGTTCTGTCGGTGGCGCCGGGCATCCTTATCATGGTGACGTGCTTCACGCGGTTCGTCATCGCGCTCTCGTTTCTGCGGGCGGGTATCGGTTTGCAGACGACGCCAGCGAACCTCATCCTCATCAGCCTCGCCCTCTTCATGACGCTCTACGTCATGGCGCCGACGTTCGACCGCGCTTGGGAGAATGGCGTCTCGCCGCTCATCGAGAATAAGATCACGGAGGCGGAGGCCTATAACCGCATCACAGCCCCGTTCCGTTCATTCATGATGGCGAACGTGCGCGACAAGGATCTGAAGCTCTTCAACGACCTGGCGCATGAATACCTGTGGCCCAAGCAGAACGGTGTCGAGGGCGCACCCATACCGCCTGCGCCACCAGTCGACGGTGAGATAGAGCTGCGCATCCTTATCCCGGCATTCATGATCTCGGAGCTGCGGCGCGGGTTCGAGATCGGCTTCCTGATGGTGTTGCCGTTCCTCGTCATCGACATGATAGTCGCCACGCTTACGATGTCGATGGGCATGATGATGCTGCCTCCGACAGTCATCTCGCTACCGTTTAAAATTCTGTTTTTTGTGCTGATCGACGGCTGGAACCTGCTTGTCGGCGGCCTCATCCGTTCGTATGCGTAAAAATGACCCGAGCGTTAATCAAACGGTAATCTGCCCACGTTAAGAATTATGGCAGCGTTGCCTATGAGTAAATCTCGACGACAGGTTGGGCCGATGGCCCAAAGGCATGATGCCGAACTGTCGTGCCGGCAACGATCCGGCATGTCCCCGTAAACAGCCTTGATTCATAGGGACAGCCACACATGGCGAGCATTAACACGAACGTTGCCGCGCTGACGGCATTGCGCGCGCTGACGCACACGAACACCGCTCTCGAGCAGACTCAGAACCGCATCTCGACCGGCCTGCGCGTCAATGACGCCTCGGACAACGCCGCTTACTGGGCCATCGCCACCACGATGCGCTCCGACAGCAAAGCGCTGTCCGTCGTGCAGGATTCGCTCGGCCTCGGTGCCGCCACCGTCGACACCGCCTACGCCGGTATCAACTCGGCCATCGGCCTTGTCGACCAGATCAAGCAGAAGCTCCTGAGCGCCCGCGGTGAGGGCGTCGACCGCTCCAAGATCCAGAAGGAAATCACCGAGCTGCAGGGCCAGCTCCGCGGTATCGCCGATGCGGCCGTCGTCCCCGGCGCTGAGAACTGGCTGTCTACGGACTCGAGCGCGCCGGGCTACAACCCGTTGAAGAGCATCGTGTCGTCGTTTACGCGCGTGAACGCCTCCGTCTCCGTGCAGACGATCGGCGTCGATACAACGAACATCAAGCTCTATGATGCAAGTTCCGTTGCGGTGACCGGTACCACCACGGGTACGTTCACTGCGGCTGTCGGCACCTTCACTCTGTCGGTTGGTGGCAACGCTGTCGGAACCGTTGCGACCACGGCTGCCTCGACGCTGAACAGCATCGCTGCCGACATCAACGCCCTGGGCGCTGGCATCACCGCGACGGTGAACGGCACGCAGCTCGCCTTCACGAACAGCAACGGCGCCGCCGTTACGGTCAACGCCGGATTCGCAACGGCCACGGGCCTTACCGCTCCGACCCTCGGCGCGGCGGGCACGGGCGTCGTTTATGGTAACACCACAGGTACGTTCGCTGCCGCTGCTGGCGGCCCCATCAATATCACGGTGGGTGGCGTCAACGTAGGCAGCTTCTCCACCACGACGAGCTCCACGCTCGCCAGCATCGCAGCCGATATCAACGCTCTCGGCATTGAGGGCCTCAGCGTCGCGGTGAAGGGATCGCAGCTCACGTTTGCCAACCGTACCGGTGCAGCAGTTGGATTCAGCGGCGCCTTCTCCGGTTTGACGGGCCCGTCGATGGCCGCCCCGGCCGCGACGAACAGAGGTGTTCTCGATAAGTCCATCATCGACACCTTCAACGGCACGAACTGGGCGAGCTACAGCGTTACTGATCTCGACATCTCGGCGCTCACCAACAGCACCGTAGACCTTCAGACCCTTGAAGCTTTGATCGGTGGTGTCGACGCTCAGCTCGGCAAACTGACGGACGCGGCCACCAACCTCGGCTCGGTGAAGTCGCGCATCGATCTGCAGAAGGACTTTGCCAAGAACCTTATGGACACGCTCGACAAGGGCATTGGCCAGCTCGTCGACGCTGACATGAACGAGGAATCGACCCGTCTGCAGGCGCTGCAAGTGAAGCAGCAGCTCGGCATCCAGGCGCTGTCTATTGCCAACGCTTCCAGCCAGAGCATCCTGCGCCTCTTCCAGTAAATTTAGAGCGCAATACGAACAAAATTGGGCCAAGCTCCTTAGGGGAGCTTGGCCCTTTCAAATTCTCTGCTTCTCTGCGACGACGTCGCTAAGCGTTCGGGATGAGACCCTGTCGAGATCTCTACCGGTTTCTTGGGAGGTGGGCTGAACGGGCTCCATTAATCCCGCCGCAATCATTGTTCTTTAGAGCCTAAAGGACGACAGGTTGGGCCCCCCGGCTCAAGGGCATGAAGCCGAACTGTTGTGCCGGAAATGATCCGGTATGTCCCCCAGTTTGTACGGCTAGTCAGTAACCCAGGGACAAAACCTCTATGGCCAGTATCAACACCAACGTTGCCGCTCTGACGGCATTGCGCGCACTCACGGCAACCAACACTGCTCTTGAGCAGACTCAGAACCGCATCTCGACCGGCCTGCGCGTCAATGACGCCTCGGACAACGCCGCCTACTGGTCGATTGCCACCACGATGCGCTCCGACAGCAAGGCGCTGTCCGTCGTGCAGGATTCGCTCGGCCTCGGCGCCGCCACCGTCGACACCGCCTACGCCGGTATCAACTCGGCCATCGGCATCGTCGACCAGATCAAGCAGAAGCTTCTGAGCGCCCGCGGTGAGGGCGTCGACCGCTCCAAGATCCAGAAGGAAATCACCGAGCTGCAAGGCCAGCTCCGCGGTATCGCCGATGCGGCCGTCGTCCCCGGCGCCGAGAACTGGCTGTCTACCGACTCGAGCGTGGCTGGCTATAACGCGACCAAGAGCATTGTGTCGTCGTTCACCCGCACCAATGGCGGTGTCTCCGTTCAGACGATCGGCGTCGATACTTCGAACATCAAGCTCTATGACGGCAACTCCACGCCAGTTACCGGTACCACCACGGGCACGTTCACGGCGGCTGCCGGCACCTTCACTCTGTCGGTTGGCGGCAACGCTGTCGGAACCGTTACCACCACCGCGGGCTCGACGCTGAACAGCATCGCTGCCGACATCAACGCCCTGGGCGCTGGCATCACCGCGACGGTGAACGGCTCGCAGCTTGCCTTCACGAACAACAACGGCGCGGCGGTCACGGTCAACGCCGGCTTCGCAACCGCCACCGGCCTTACCGCTCCGACCCTCGGCGCAGCGAACACGGGCGTTGTCTACGGCAACAGCACGGGCACGTTCGCTGCCGCTGCTTCCGGCCCCATCAACATCACGGTGGGTGGCGTGAACGTTGGCAACTTCTCCACCACGACGAGTTCGACGCTTGCCACCATCGCTGACGACATCAACGCCCTCGGAATCGAGGGTCTGACCGCGGCAGTGAATGGCAACCAGCTCACGTTTGCCAACCGTACCGGTGCAGCAGTTGGATTCAGCGCTGCCTTCTCCGGCTTGACGGGCCCGTCGATGGCCGCTCCCGCGCCTGCGGCCAAGGGCGCTCTCGATAAGGCCATTATCGACACCTTCGGCACTGGCGGCTGGACCAGCAGCAGCGTCACCAATCTTGACATCTCGGCCCTGACCAACAGTGCCGCCGATGCGGCGACCCTCGACGCTCTGATTGGTGGCGTCGATGCTCAGCTCGGCAAGCTGACGGACGCAGCCACCAACCTCGGCTCGGTCAAGTCGCGCATCGGTCTGCAGAAGGACTTCGCCAAGAGCCTCATGGATACGCTGGAGGCGGGCATCGGTCAGCTCGTCGACACCGACATGAACGAGGAATCGACCCGTCTGCAGGCGTTGCAAGTGAAGCAGCAGCTCGGCATCCAGGCGCTGTCTATCGCCAACGCTTCCAGCCAGAGCATCCTGAGTCTGTTCCGCTAAGGCAACAAACGGCAATAATTGGTAGAGCCAAGCCCTTTCCTGGGGCTTGGCTCTACCAGACGTAATTTTCACACAAGGTTCCCCCCGAAAGATCGCGCCGGCAATCCATGAGCCGGGATCGAACTGTTGGGGAGCGTCATGGTCTGGAGCGAACAGCTCAAGCAATTGTGGACCAACCTGTTGGCCCTCGGACCGCGACGGCTCGCGGTGCTCGGGTTGGTAGGTTTCACGGTGTTCCTGGCCGTCGGCCTCGGCAGCTACTATCTGAGCCGTCCCGAATACGAAACGCTCTACGCGGGACTGGAATCGCAAGATGCCGCGCGCATCGGTGCGGCGCTGCATGAATCTGGCATCTCCTTCGACGTCAATCCGGAAGGAACCGCTGTCCTGGTGCATCCGGGCCAGGCGTCCCGCGCGCGCATGTTACTTGCGGAAAAAGGGCTGCCGAGCAGCGCCAGTGCCGGTTACGAGCTTTTCGACAAGATGGGCGCCATCGGCCTAACCTCCTTCATGCAGGAAATCACCCGTGTCCGTGCCCTGGAAGGCGAGATCGGCCGCACCGTTCAGGGCATGAAGGGCGTGCGTGCAGCCCGCGTGCATATCGTCATGGCGGATACGGGATCCTTCCGACGCAGCACACAGCAGCCATCGGCGTCGGTGGTTATCCGCACCGATTCATCGGCCGATTTTTCCTCCGCGCAGGCGATCCGTCACCTCGTCGCTGCCGCTGTGCCGGGCCTCACTGTAGATAAGGTTCGCGTGTTGAGCACCGACGGAACGGTGCTCTCCGCCGGGGATGGCTCATTCAATACCGCGCCGACGAAGATGCTCGAGCTGGAGCGCACCGTCGCAACCGAGTTGAAGCAGAACGTGAGTGAGACGCTCGCGCCTTATATTGGCATCGACAACTTCCAGCTTAGCGTCGCAGCACGCCTCAACATCGACAAGCGTCAGATCAACGAGACCGCGTTCGATCCGGACTCGCGCTTTGAGCGCTCTCGCCGTACTATCAAGGAGCGGTCGAACTCTCGCGATGCAGGCAATACTCAGCCTGTGGGCGTCGATCAGAACCTGCCCGCCGAGCAGACGCAGGGCACGGGAGGCGACAATTCCTCCTCGCGCTCCAGCGACCGTAAGGAGGAGCTGAAGAACTTCGAGGCAAACTCGAAAACGATCTCCACCGTCAGCGACGGCTATCGCATCGATGCGCTCACGGTTGCGGTGGTGGTGAACCGCAAGCGGCTCGAAGCGCTGCTGGGCCAGGGGGTCACGCAGGAAGCGATCGATGCCAAGCTGAAAGAGGTGGAGAGTCTCGTCGCTTCGGCGACCGGGGCCGATATGAAACGCGGTGACCGCATAACCGTCGCAGCGGTCGAATTCATGCCGCGCTCCGAAATGCTCGAAGCCCTGCCGGACTCGGGCATAACCGCTTACCTCTACGATCAGATGGGCACGCTGGTGAAGGCACTGGCAGTGCTCGGCGCGGCCATCATCCTCGCCTGGTTCGGCCTGCGTCCGGCTGCGCGAATGCTACTGGAGTTCCAGCCGACGCCCACCATGGCTGTAGCGGCGGAGACTGGAGAGTTGCCGTTCGAGCCGCAGATCGCGCCCGCCTTTGCGGTCGACTCGCCATTCGCCACCGCGGAAATGGACGCGACACCCGACCTCATCAGCGACCTCACGAGCCAGATAAACCGCACGCCGCAGAAGCGGCTCGAGCAGATGGTCGACTTCGATGAAGATCAGGCCATCGCTATCATGAAGCAGTGGCTACGCGGAGGGCAGCAGGCGTGAGCGGTGTGCCGATCGCCAACTTCCTGGTCGATTTTGGCAACAAGGATCTTTCCCTGGAGCTCGCTCCAGCTACGCTCACTCCTGTTCTCCCAATCGTCGAGGAAGTGAACTGGGGCGACCGCCTCGAGGAAGCCCGCGCGCGCGGCTTCGAGGAAGGTCGCCAGGCTGCGGAAGCTGAGGTGGAGACGCGCCTCGCGGAGCAGAAGGTGGAGGCCGAGCAGTATATCGCTGCCGCCCGCGCGAGTTGGTGCGCCGAAGCGGGCCCGCAGCTCGCCGACCAGTTCACCAACGCCGTTCGCGAGATGGAGGAACGCATCACGACCGCGGTCGAGCGCGCGTTGCGGCCGTTCCTCGTCAGTGCCGTGCGCATGCATGCGGTGAATGAGTTACGCGTCACCTTGGAAGAGTTTGTGGGCAAGAACCCTGGCATCGCCCTCGAGATTTCCGGGCCCGAGGATCTGCTGGATGCCGTCCGCGAGAGACTGCCTGCGTGGCTGAAGGAAGTGAGTTACACCGCCAATGACGCGCGCGAAATTCGGGTGAAGGCCGGAACTGCGCTGATAGAAACCCGCATCTCGAACTGGCTCGAGACCATTTCGGGACACATGGGATGAGTAACCCACAGAACGAAGGCGAGGAGGATACACGCCAGCACGAAATCGTCATCATCCGTCGGCGCGGCCACGACGAGGACGTCCCCCACAAGGGCGGCGTCTGGAAGATTGCGCACGCTGACTTCATGACCGCCCTGATGGCGTTTTTCCTTGTTATGTGGCTCATCAACGCGACCGATGAAAAGACGATTTCGGGCGTTGCCAACTACTTCAATCCCATGCGCATGAGCGATTCAACGACGCGGCCCAAGGGTGTTTTCACCATGGACGCCGGCAGCTCGAAAGATGCCGGCGTAGGCACCGCGGCGGAATCGAACGATCCCGGTAAGGAAGGGCGGCCGAGAGGAACCGGAAAGTCGAAAGGCGGCGAGGCTGCGCTCTTTGACGATCCCATGGCGGCACTCGATGGCCTCGCCGCGGAGGCGCCGCAGGAGAACGCAGCCAACGCGGCTGCAAAGGGCGATCCTGACGGCCACAAGGTTGATGAGCTGTTTCGCGATCCCTTCGATCCGGATTCGCGCTATGCGCCGACGAAGGAGGAAGAAGCCAAGTCCACGGCGGAAGCCGAAGCATCTGGCGGCGCGAACGAAGGCCCCGCCGGCCCGCGCGTAGCCGCGAGCGCCGAAGTGCCCGCCGATCTCGTCCAGCTCATTGAGAAGTTAGTCGAGGAGACTGGCTTCTCGGCCATGCCGGCCGTTGAGATCAAGACGACCGAGGAAGGCATCCTTATCAGCATCAGCGACCAGCAGGATTTTGAAATGTTCGGCGTCGCCTCCGCGCGGCCGAAACCGGAGCTGGTGGTGCTGATGGAGAAGCTCGGCAACGTGCTGCTGGAGCGCCCGGAGCCGATCATCATTCGCGGTCATACCGACAGCCGTAAGTTCAAAGCAGGCGGGTCCGATAACTGGCGGCTTTCCAGCTCGCGCGCGCAGATGGCATATTACATGCTGATGCGTGCGGGCGTGCCGGACGAACGCATCGGTCGCATCGAGGGTCATGCCGACCGCGAGCTGAAGAACGCCGATGATCCGCTTGCAGGGGAGAACCGTCGTATCGAAATCCTGCTGCAGAGGGATAAGACCTGATGCAGCGCGCAGCTCTCGGCATCATCGCCGTGTTTGGGCTTGGAGCGGCCATCGCCGACGCCGATGACGCGGCTACCAAGAAGCCCTACGAACTTGTGCGGGAGCTGCAGGCCTTCCAGGATCAGGCGGCGCTGAAAAGAACGGGTGAGCGCGCGGAACAGCGCGATAGGATTGCCAAGGTCGCGGAGGAGTTGCGCAAGTTCGATGCGAGCGTGTGGGTCGAGGAACGCAATCTGCGTGCAGCCGTGATCTACGTACTGAGCGGCGGCGATCCGCGCGCGCTGCGCAGCCTTGTCGACTCCAAGGAAGACCTCGGCGACAACGACAAGCTGGTGAAGGGTGCCTTGGCCTATAGCGAACGGCGCGATGCGGAGGCGGCCGAGCTGCTCTCGGGCGTCGATGTCGAATCGCTCGATCGGAGTGTCGGTGGTCACGTCGCTCTGGTACGAGCTTCGCTCGCCGCGGAGAGCGACCAGCGCAAGGCATTCGCGCTGCTGGATAGAGCGCGCGTCATTGCGCCGGGCACGCTAGTCGAGGAGGCGGCGCTACGCCGCCAGGCGATTCTCGCCGCCAAGATAAATGAACTCGACACCTTCGAGCGGTTGTCCTCGCAGTATTTCCGCCGTTTCAACACGTCGCTGTTCGCCGGCAGTTTCGAACAGCAATTTGCTCAGGAGGTCGTGTCGAAAGCCTACACCGCTCAAGAGAAACGGATGGCCAAACTCGAAGAGATCATCCGTAGCGTCGAGCCGGAGGTACGCATCAACACCTGCCTCGCGCTGGCCGAGCAAGGCATCTTGAGGGCGAATGTTGAGATCGTGCGTTTCGCAGCGCGCCTTGCCGGCATCGATGCGCAGTCCAGTCCATTGGATGCCACTCGCATGCGCCTTTTCGAGGCCGCGGCGCTGTTGGTCACGGAGGCTTACGAGGACGGCTCGCGCGCGCTGTGGACCATCGACCGCGCAAAGCTTGGTGTACGCGAGGAGGCTCTGCTCAATGCGGCTTTCGCGGTTTCGCGGGAGATCGCGCGCCCCCCGTCCATGGCGACGGTTTCGCGCCAGAAACCCGGCGCGGCAGACGCCACCACAGCGGACACGGATGGCGGTGCCGCTGACAAGGGAAGCGAAATTGCACAATCCCGCGTCGTCAGCGACGCGCAGCAAGCGCTTGAGCGTGTCGATGAACTTTTGAAAGAGACATCGAGATGACAACTCCAGGAGCAGTTGCAAATTCTCCGAGTGCGCCGTCGAAAGCCCCTGCAGGGCCGCGCCCGGGTAGTAGCACTAAGGATGAACCCGCTGCCGGCAAGGAAGGTTTCGGTGACGTCCTGTCCGGTCTCGAAAATACGGACGAGGACTCCAATAAGGCTCCCGCTGCGAAATCCGGCACTCGATCCGGCACAGCGCGTGGCGTTCTCGGTAGGCACTCGCAGACGGTGGATCCGGCACCGCGTCCGGACGCTGCCGCCGATGCGCTCGCCCTTTTGCAAGATGATTTGCTGGTTGCCGTCGACGCCGAGCAGGACGCGAATACTACGCTGTCCTCTCCCGCTGCGGCAGCAACGACGACGGATGGCACGCAGGCGAGCTTAGCTGTGATT
>Ga0180223_1000461_pt1 | contig 51964 bp, 43 predicted proteins | sample eDN5th30CKraftOP_FD_151337 | JGI IMG/M metagenome (GOLD analysis project Ga0180223, IMG submission 151337) | Enriched Organic Plus compost microbial communities from Emeryville, California, USA - eDNA 5th pass 30_C Kraft OP (version 2) (version 2) ... | reverse complement strand
AAAATAATGGGGCAACCCTGGCATCGCATATGGGGTTTTAATCCTGCCAATGCACCACACACGTCTTTCACCATCGGCATTGACACGCCGGAAATGGTCAGACAGAAAGTACAGGAGGCTGCTCCTTACAAACTGCTGAAAGTAAAACTGGGCTTGGATACCGACAAGCAGATCATAGAGACCATCCGTGAGGTAACCGATAAACCTTTGTGCGCCGACGTAAACCAAGGTTGGAAAAACAAAGAGGAAGCTCTGGAAATGGCCCATTGGCTGGCAGACCGGGGTGTCATACTCCTCGAACAGCCCATGCCAACGGAGCAAGTGGATGACAATGCCTGGCTTACGGAAAACAGCCCGATTCCGACAATAGCCGATGAGGCTGTACAGCGGCTTGCCGATGTGCGAAAGGCATTCGGTGTCTATAACGGCATCAACGTCAAACTGATGAAATGCGCCGGTATGCGGGAAGCCCATCAAATGGTTGAACTGGCCCGGGCACTTGACATGAAGGTCATGCTGGGATGTATGACGGAAACATCGTGTGCCATTACCGCGGCAGCACAGCTATCACCCGTTGTGGATTGGGCAGATCTAGATGGGGCACTGTTAACCAGCAACGATGTATATCGGGGTATGGAAATTGTTGATGGCAAAATAACATTGCCCGGCAGACCGGGCATCGGAATCATCCCTGTATAGGAAGCCCCACTGAAAAAAGCAGGGCTTCCTAAATGCTAAGGGGCAGATACGGTTTGGGCTTCAGCCAATGCTTTCGTGGTTAAATAGTATTTGGCAAGCATATTGGGCACTTCCCACTCCGGTATGGTGCCTGATTGCAGAAATCCAAGGTATTTTTCAGTTACCTGTGCAAAATGTTCTTCGTGCGTAGTAATCAAGGACGGGTCTACGCTGATCCGGTAACGTCCGTCTGCTACCGTCTCAGACTTCAATCCTTTATACGAGCTGCTCAATTGTTCAATGGCCTTCGCAAGGGCCTCTTCGAATGCCTTCGCATCCCGCTCTCCGGTAGATTCGATATATAGCATCGGTTTATACTGTTCTTCCGCACCCTGCTGTACAATCAGGTTGGCGTAACGCCCACGCATGATGGAATAATGGAGGTCGCCAGCTCCCTGGGGTGCTTCGAAATTCCAGATTACCGATACTTTTGCATGGATATCTTTCAGCTTATAATTGATTTCGCCATTCGCAAATACCGAAAGGTTTCCCTGGCCGTCGACCGACTCTGATAAAAATCCGGGGAATTCCTTGAGACCGGTCGACCGCTCGAATTGCGCCGGGGTGATTTGTGTGGGCCAACGTTTTGCATCAACAAGCTGGATATCCTGTTCGTAGTTGATGACTTGATCGGGAAAACTTTCCCACTGCACTAGATCTACCAAGTGTGTGGTAACGTCAACGATCCCCTCGCCCTGTTGTTTGGTATCGTAAAACCACGCCGGACGCGAAAGTGGCTTGCCGGATACTTCCTTGAAAAAGTGGTGTACACTTTCCTTTGTAATTGCAGGATTGTCAGCGGTACCGGTTACCAACCCGCCAAAGAAATCCGATTGCTGTGAGAAAGCTTTCTGAAGCATGGTATTGATTTCGTACCGTTCAGTCATGATGTCATAAAGCAGCACACCCTTATCGGAAGCGGATGTAAATGCTTGTTTCAACGCTGCAAACCCTTCGGCATCAATCACCATAGGCTTGTCTGCCAATACATTCAATCCTGCAGTGATCGATTGGGTGATGTAATCGATTTTATGTTTGTTATTACCCGCCAATACCACCACGTTTCCTTCTTTTTCGGCCAGCATTTTCTGTAGAAAGTCATCGCCCCGGTATACTTTTTCTTCCCACGACGTCGGATTGTCCGACCGTGTATTATATTGATCGATGAGCGCCAAGTGAGCATCCACTTCCGATCCGTCAGGCGCATACACATGTACCACACTATCAACCTGCGGATACATGGTTTTCTGTACCAGGGCCGCATGAAAATGGCCGGGTGCCACGGTGATTAATCGGATATCCTTCTTTTGCATTCCTTCCCTTGCTGGATTACACGCCGAAAGGCAAGCGATGGCCGCTAACGCAATCAGGCTTTTTTGTTTATTCATTTATTTTCTCTTTTGTTTGTCGTCCTATTCCGTTACATATTCGGTACCATACGGAGCACGCTGCGGCCGTGCAAGCAGCGTATTTGCCTCATCATCGCCAATAAACACTTCCTTATTTGCATCCCAGCGGAGCCTGCGTCCAAGTTTCATGGCAGCATGCGCAATGAGACAAGCAGACCCCGAACGGTGGGCTATTTCCACATGGCTGATGGTCTGTTTCCCGCTGCGGATGCATTCCAACCAGTTTGTGTGCTGTTCGGGACTCTCATATAGCTGGATTTCATTTTCCCCGATCACCGAATTCAGTATCTTGCTGTTGCTCGCTTTGAACGCCTCGTTTTCCTTACCACCGGCCCCCGGGTCGGTAGCCGTAACGCCTACATCACCCCGCGATACGAAGACCCATCCCTCCGTACCTTCAAACCGCACACCATTGGGATAGGCGCCGCTGATCTGCATAACGACATCACCCGGATACCGCATTTCCACTTCAAAATCACCGTGTACATCCCACAAACCAGATGTTGGGAAGGCCGCCCGGCCTTCCGCCTCCAGTGGCCCTGTAAGTTCGGTATTAAGTCCCCAATGCGCAATATCGATATGATGGGATCCCCATCCCGTAATCATCCCCGCACCGAACTGCTCACAACGCAACCATCCCGGGCGCTCGTAGATATCCGTTTGGGAATGCACGCGATCCAACGTATAGGGCACCAAAGGTGTAGATCCGAGCCAACGATCGTAATCCAGATTTTCAGGTACCGGCATTTCAGCCGGATTACCTCCGGCGGGGTCTCCTGGCAATCCGATGATCACACGCCTGACGATGCCTATGCGGCCATTGCGTACTAACTCACATGCACGTCTGAATTGCGGCCACGGATTTATTGAACGCTGCTGACTGCCCAATTGGAAAACGATCCCCTTCCGTGATACCATGTCGGCCATCATACGGCCTTCTTTAATGGTCAGCGAGGTTGGCTTCTGCATATAAACATGCTTGCCGGCCACCGCGGCCTCCATCGCTGGTTGAGCGTGCCAATGATCGGGTGTGCTGATCACCACCGCATCCACGTCCTTGTCCGTGATCAGGTCCCGGTAGTCGCCATAGGTTTTTACATCAACGGGTGATTTCCCTCCAGTTTTTGCGGCTTGCTGTTGCTCCAGCCACTCTTTGCCTGCAGCCAGCCGGTTGCGGTCCACATCAGCCACCGCAACCACCCGGATAAATTCGTGTTTCAGGATTTCCGGCAGGTCATGTGATTTGGCGATGCGTCCGAAGCCAATCTGGCCGATGTGGATGCGGTTACTCGGTGCATTTTTTCCAAATACCGATGCAGGCACGATGGTTGGAAAAGCTGATGCAGCCGCCAACAGGGCAGCCCCCCCTGCTGTTTGCTTGATGAACGACCGTCTATTCAGTTGTTGTTGCTTTTTATCCATGATCAATTGATTTTCAAATCTGTCTAACGTTCCCTGACTTCTTCTTCGGGGCTAGTGGCGTATGCCTTGCTGTAATCCCGTCCCTTCGTTTCCTGAATAACCCATTCAATGCCGCCAAGAATATGTTTTCTGAATGCTTCATCCATATAATCGCCTTTATCATGGCCTAGGGAAGTATACCATGACCGGCCTCCATCAAATTCGTGGCACCATACGGAAGGGAATACATCGCCGAACGTATCCAAACGACGCTCGTCTTCACCCTGCAGGGTTGTTGCATCGTTTACAGCCACCACATGCAGGTTCACACTGAGCTGTTTGAGGTAGTAAAATTCATCTCCTTTTTCGCGGATCCATCTCCGCGGCAGATGTTTTACCGACGGATGCCCCGCATCCAGTATGTTTACTGTAAATGGCTGAAATTTATCGTGCCAATAGAATGTTGCACCCAGCAATTGTTTGAACCATTTCCAGTTACGCTCCGTGCCCGACGCGGAATGAATACCTACGAACCCGCCTCCTGCCTGAATATATCGCATCAGCGCTACCCGTTGGGCATCCGTATCAAAAACATCGTTATTGGTATTCGAAAATACGAGTACATCGTATTGTTTCAGGTTTTCATCGGTGAATACCGAAGGATCGTCCGTTGCATCCACAGCAAATCCATACTGTTGGCTCATTGCTTTGAATGCCAGGATTGAATTTTCGATGTTGTCATGTACGAACCCTACTCCGTTCTTGGTATAAACGAGGATCTTAACTTTTTTCCAATCCACCGACTGTGCAAACGTTATACTTACCGGTAACAGCAAAAGGGATAAAAGTCCCAAAAGTATCCGGCGAAAGGAAAAGTGGAATTTCATGGTTATCGTCATCTATTGTTTAATCCATGGGTTTATCGAGCGAAAAAGATTTCCATATGCGTTCAGCATCTTCGGGCGAAAGTGTGCCATCGAAAATGATCAGCCGATAGCGCAGGGAGTAAGTTTTTCCGGATTGCAATACCCAGTCTTTATTCTTGGTTGGTGAAAAATTGAAAAATTGATCGCCCCTGCCGCCGTTGGCGTCTTCGGGCCATACCCGTACAGGTTCCGGAAAATTATAATTATCCGGATGCGAGAGAAAGAGTATACCCCCTTCGCCGATGCCAAGTGTTCCCGAAACGATCGCCCACCGTTCCAACGATCCATCGGCATCCTTGCGTGTTTTACCCGAGGAGGTCAGCACCTGGCTATTCGTATTTGTCCATTCGGGGGTTGCTCTGAATCCCAATCCGCCATAGCGGTATTCCTTCAAAATCACGTCTGCGTCCCTAACCGGCCGCAATACGGAATAAATATCGCATTGATATCGATTGGCATCCAGTTGGGAAACGGTGATGTTCAGGTGTTCCTGGATAATCACCGTTTCTTTTCCCTCATTAAAAATGACGTGATCGTGCACAGCCTCAAATCCAGCTTGCTGCGTATCAGCGAATGTATCCTCGAAACGCACAAAGCGCACCGTACCCTTTTTATCTCCGATATTCCATAGATCGTACAACTTTCCCTGGTACTCGACGTGTGTCCATGGATTCCAAAGGCCATAATGATGGTAATGGTCCGCGGGTTGGATGGAGGTAAGCACTTTCCCTGAAGGAGTGTTCAACGGATGGACATAGCCCGATCGGCCATAGGCTTGGTCAACTCCGGCGGGTGGTTGCTTCACCGTATACCGGTAGGTAAGGAGTGGGTTCCCCTCCGGATTTTTCAACACCAGTTCATCCGGCCCTTTCTCTACCTGGTATTTTCCGGCGGGTGCAGCTGTCTGCCCGGAAACCTGACACATCATGCCTAAAGATACTGAAAATGCAATCACAACGGTCTTTAACATGGTACTGTAGACTTATAACAAGTATTCGAGGCAATAAAGTTATCAAATCCTCACAGATAATGGAATAACTGGCATCTCTTTATCCATCCAAACCCGCATATTCACGGATTTACTTGCATTCAACCGATATACTAAACTAACAGAACAGTAGCGTATGTCACCGCTACCATACATAATTTTTCAGTCCCTCGGGCGGTTCGTCGGTGGAAAGGTCTATCAAGTAACCATTGATAACTGCATAGGTAGGCCGCCCGTCGCGGGCTAAAAAGAAATTAGCGGCACCGCCTAGTACCGGGCCGGTCGCGATGGGCTTCCGCTGATTAAATACCACAAGCGGGAGCTGGTGATGACGGTTCTCCGGCACGTTGGCCACCTGAACGGCGTAGTAACCCTGGCGTAAAAATTCCATTGCCTGTTCCGGGGAAATTTCCCCGATGCCATCGAATATGCCCGGATACACCTCGCCTTGCATAAAATGGTATCCTTCCGCATCCAGTTCATCGTATCCGTAAATCTCCTGCAAATCGCCTACATCTGCGATGGACGACCGGATGTAGTAGTCACGATCGTCTGTTTGCTCATACCGATTGATGGACAGATCGATTTTATAATTCATCGAGTCACGCGCTACGCCTACATGGCGCAATACCAAATCTGAAAGCTGGGAGGCACTGAAAGGCATGGTTTCATATTCGGCGATATCATACTGGCGATAGCTGCCCTGTGCAATCTCTATCAGGGAATTGAGAATGACGATAAAATTAAGTTTCCGGATAAACTGTTTTTCCGGGTCACCCCTGTAGCCCCCCGATTCGATCAAGACCGTACTCGTCCCCCAGCTTTGAAAATTGTCGCCGAAACCACGGGGCGAATACGTGTCATCGTATTTGGCTACCCCGTTCGGCACATATCCCTGCAGTATACGGTTTATGCTGACGGCAATTTTCATGGCATTGCCCCGTACCTCGTTGATGTCACGTTTCTCATTGTAAGCCGGTGCCAGCAATGCGATAGTCACCGGATTGGATGTGCCAGGTACGTTGTAGTAGATATTCATGTCGTGCAAGTTAAACCCGAAATCGGGTTGCACGGTTTTCGCAGCCTGCGTAAGCAGCCTTCCTTCCACCGTTTCTCCCGCACGTGCATCACGGTTCAGATCGATGTCCATCGCATTACGACGCGTATATACATCGGCACCGTCGGGATTGAGCATCGGTATGAAATACAGACTCGTCTGCGTTTTCAGCACGTTCCGTATGCTATCCATACCATCATCCTGGCCCTCCAGGAAATTGAAAATATCCATCAGCGCCATAGTGGCTGTTGGCTCGTTGCCGTGCATCTGGGACCACAGCATCACTTTTTTTGCTCCTACCCCATATTTTAACTGATAGATCGGCTTTTTGAGGACAGAAATCCCCAATTGGGTTACTTCAAAAACACCCGCTCCCTCGCGTTTGAGGATAAGGGGTTCAATATCTGCGTGTTTAAATCGGCGGTGAACGATGGTGGTCTCCCGATAGGCTTCGAAAGCTTTACTCAATGCAGCCGTATCAGGCACATAGGTAATACGGCTTTGTCCGCTGCCTTGGCAAGCGGTAGAAGCCAGTATGATGGTGAGGAAATAAACAAACTGTTTCATCCCGTCTTAAAAATGGGTTCGACTACGTGGATACTGCCCTGAGTTGCATCGATACGCACTTTCGCTCCCACGGGGAGAATAAGTTGTTCGTCGATGTGCCCTATCAACGCCCCTTGAAAGGCAGGTATGCCCAGTGGACTGATATAGTCGTACAATATCTGTTCCACGGTGAGCGAGTTAGCCGGATTTTTGGAATCACAATCGGAACATTTGCCGAAAACAAACCCCTTAATCTTCTTCAACGCACCCGATAATGCTAACTGACTGAACATCCGGTCAATCCGATACGGTTCTTCGCCGATTTCTTCCAAGAAGAGAATGCTGTTTTCAAAATCGGGAAAATAATCAGACCCCGCAATGCCGGTTAAGACCGTTAGGTTACCTCCCAGCAGTTTACCTTCAGCTGTTCCACCGGTTATTGTTTTAACGGGCATACCCACGGCGGTGTATGTGGGCAACGTCCCCTCAAAAAACAACTGCCTGAATTGATTAATGACCATGGGTGTCCAATGGCTGTTTGCCACCGCTCCGTGAAAGGTAATCAGCCCGGTTTGCGTATGGATGGCCTGATGAAAAGCCGTAATATCGCTATAGCCCAAAAAAATCTTGGGGTTTTGGGCAATCAGCTGGTAATCCAGTTTATCCAGTAACCTTGCTGCACCCGACCCACCACGCAGGCAGACAATGGCTTTTACGTCCGGATCCGCAAACATACTTTCCAAATCCGCCAAACGCTCTGCGTCCGTTCCGGCCAAATATCCATATCTTTTTCCGACGTTCGCTCCCCATTTAACACGAAGCCCCAACGTCGAGAAATTTTTGTCAGCAATGGCATACCCTTCGTCGTCAACCAAGGGCGACGAAGGTGTAATAACCCCTACGGTATCGCCTTCGCCGATGAGGGACGGGAAAACGCTTGGGTGTGGACGGGCGGCGTTGCCTAATTTTGTCGCTGACAGCGGCAAAGCCACCATTCCTAAGCCCATTACCCTGATGAACGTTCGTTTATCCATAGCTTTCCAACGGTATTTATCGATTAAACATCAATCGCTGCGCATTACCGCCTTCCACTATTGCGCCATTGGTATACACCAAGCTACCTGAAACAAAGGTATGCATCACAGTCGATGTGAACGTGTGTCCTTCAAAAGGCGACCACCCGCACTTGGATAAGATGTTGTGTTTCCCGACGGTATACGGTTTGTTCAGGTCAACCAATACCAGGTCTGCCCAATACCCTTCGCGGACAAACCCACGCCCGTCAAGCTGGAAACAAATGGCTGTATTGTGTGCCGTCTTTTGAACCAGTTCCTCAAGGGTAAGCTTCCCCGCCTGATGCATATCCAGCAGTGCCTGCAAGGCGTGCTGTATCAAGGGTCCGCCAGAAGGTGCTTGCAAATAGGGCTGCTGTTTTTCGGCCAGGGTGTGGGGTGCATGATCGGTAGCAATGACATCAATCCTTCCATCCAGCACCGCCCGCAATATGCCATCGCGATCTTCACGGGTTTTTACGGCAGGATTCCACTTGATGAAATTTCCTTTTTCCGCGTAGTCCGCATTACTGAACCAAAGGTGATGGATACATGCCTCGGCGGTAATACGTTTGTCTGCCAATGGCAAATTGTTTTCGAACAGGTTGGTCTCCCTTGCCGTTGAAATGTGGAGGACGTGTAGCCGCGAGCCATACTTTCTGGCTAAGGTCACCGCACGTGACGATGAGATGTAGCAAGCTTCCGCCGAGCGAATCAGCGGATGCATATCGGGGGTGAGCCGATCGCCATGTACCGCCTTGTATAGCTCCATGTTTTGCCGGATGGTTGCTTCATCTTCGCAATGGGTCGCAATCAGCATGGGCGAACTGGAGAATATGCCTTCCAACGTGTGCTCATCATCCACCAACATATTGCCCGTGGAAGACCCCATAAATACTTTAATGCCACATACCTCCCGGGGATTGGTGCGCAAAACCTCCTCCAGGTTGTCATTGGCAGCCCCCATGTAAAAGGAATAATTAGCCAGGGATTGTTTGGAAGCTATGTCGTATTTATCCTGCAAAAGTTGCTGGGTAAGCGTATTCGGAACGGTATTAGGCATCTCCATAAATGAAGTAGTACCACCGGCTACCGCAGCACGGCTTTCATGCCAAATATCGGCTTTGTAGGTTAGGCCCGGTTCACGAAAATGCACTTGATCGTCAATTAAGCCGGGAAATACGTGTAAACCTTCTGCATTGATTTCGACATCGGCCGGTGCCGAAATTTCTGTACCTATTTTTTCAATGCGTCCATCGGAAATCAATAGATCTGCTGTAATTGTCTTCCCTTCGTTGACAATGGTAGCAGCTTTAATAAGGGTTGTCGGCATGCTTCTGACTTTTCGGCAAAGATACATAAATGATCTGAGCCTCCGCGGTTTGGCTCATACAAACTTAGTCAAACTTACGCGAAAAAAGCAGCGGATATATCTCCCTATAAAGGTACGGTGGCCGTGAATTGCACATTTAGGGCATCAACATTCAGCCCCACCATAAACGAAGGCATGGTTGGCGCAAATACCCAAGCATGGTTACGCCGGTACACATATCCCCTGCGGTAAGGGTCGTAATACGTACGATATGCGGGGAAGTAGACATATTCCGTGCGGTAATGAAAACGCTTTCCGTAGTACCAAGCATCGTGGTCTCGGTAGCGGAGTCCCTTTTGTTTGACGTATTTTCTATATGCGTGATCGCGTCTGTCATAGTGCTTCCTATATGAATGATTGTACTTGGCATCGCCATGAAAATCCCTTTCGCGTTTTTTGTGGTGCTTTGCATACTCTTTTCTTTCCTTTTCCCAATGTCCTTTGCCCCGCTTTTGGGCATTAGCATCGAACGTAGAACCTAACAGGAATACAAAAGCGGCGATACAAATCAATAACTTCTTCATGACCTTATCTTCTATGTACAACATACGACTTAACTTCTACCGGTAAGACAGCAGAAGTTATGCCAAGGTTTAAAATCAGTTCTTCAACAAGCGCTGAATCTCATCCAATTTCATTAAGGCCTCCACGGGAGTGAGGGTATTGACGTCGAGATTATTGAGCATATCGCGGATTTTCACGAGAATGGGATCGTCGATGGAAAACATCTGCAACTGATAAGCCTGCTTTTGGATTTTTTTTATGCTATCCTTGATGCGCTCGCCGCCCGTTCGTTCCTGTTCGAGGCGTTTGAGGATTTCATTCGCGCGCTGCAGCAATTTAGGCGGCATACCGGCCAGTTTTGCGACATGGATACCAAAACTATGCTCGCTTCCGCCGGGTACCAGTTTGCGCAGAAATATCACTTTGTTATTCACCTCTTTTACAGATACATTGAAATTTTTGATCCGTGAAAAGGAGGTCGCCAGTTCATTCAGTTCGTGGTAATGGGTAGCAAATAACGTCTTCGCGCGTGCCGTGGGGTGGTTGTGCAGAAATTCTGCGATTGCCCAGGCAATGGAAATACCGTCGTAGGTACTGGTACCCCGCCCGATTTCATCCAGTAGAATCAAACTCCTTTCGGAGAGGTTATTCATGATGCTCGCCGTCTCGTTCATTTCCACCATAAACGTCGATTCACCGGAAGACAGGTTATCGGATGCCCCCACACGGGTGAATATCTTATCGATCAGCCCGATACATGCCTCTTTAGCGGGAACAAAGCTGCCCATCTGGGCCATCAGCACAATCAATCCGGTTTGACGCAGTAACGCCGACTTACCCGCCATATTAGGGCCGGTGATGATGATAATCTGCTGGCTATCGTTATCGAGGAAAACATCGTTGGTAATGTAATCTTCCCCGATTGGTAAATTTTGCTCGATGACCGGGTGGCGTCCTCCTTTGATATCTATTGCCTTTCCGTTGTTGATTTCAGGACGCACGTAATGGTTTTTTTCCGCAACCAGCGCAAAATTGAGCAGGACATCCAGCCGGGCAATCAACTGGGCATCGGTTTGTACCGGTTTAATATATGCGGCAACCGCTGCAAGCAACTCCGCATACAATCTCGTTTCCAGTGCCTGGATCTTTTCTTCGGCACCCAGTATCTGTTCTTCGTATTCCTTGAGCTCTTCGGTGATGTACCGTTCGGCGTTGACGAGGGTTTGCTTACGCACCCATTCGGCGGGCACCTTATCTTTATGTGCGTTGGTCACTTCAAGGTAGTAACCAAAGACATTGTTGAAGGCGATTTTTAACGAGGGGATACCCGTTGCCTCCGATTCCCGCTTTTGAATCTCAAGCAGGTAATCCTTGCCACCATAGGCCACCTTTCGCAGCTTATCCAATTCCTCATTTACCCCTGAAGCAATCACATTTCCCTTGTTCACCGACACGGGCGGCTCCGGATTGAGAAACGCCTCAATTTGTTCGCGGATAGGGGTACACGGATCCAACTGGTCTGCAATCGTTTTCAGCGATTTGGATGCTGTCTGGCCGACACGGGCTTTCAGTTTTTCGACCGCCAGCAACGCACGCTTCAACTGCGCAACTTCCCGTGGATTTGCGCGTTGCAGCCCCACTTTGCTAATCAGGCGTTCCAGATCTCCGATCTGTTTGATTTCGCTGATCAGCTCATCCCGCAAGTCCTTATGGGTATAAAAATAGTCTACCACATCCAATCGCTCGTTGATAGCCGACTGGCTTTTCAACGGCATAACCATCCAGCGTTTCAGTAGCCGGGCACCCATCGGGGTAGCTGTCTGATCCAATACATCCGCCAGTGTGACGGCATTTTCGTTGGCTGAACCCACCAATTCCAGGTTACGGATCGTGAATCGGTCGAGCCACATATACCGGTCTTCCTCGATGCGCGAGAGGGTAGATATGTGTTGCAGGTTACGATGTTCGGTTTCGTTGAGGTAATGCAATGCCACCCCCGCAGCCACAATGCCCAGCGGGAGGCGTTCAATGCCAAACCCTTTCAAGGATTTGACTTCAAAATGCTTAAGCAGCGTTTCAACCGCATAATTACCCGTATAGGGCCATTCATCAAGCGCATAGGTATAGAAATGGGCTCCATACTGTTCCACGAATGTCTTATACTGACGCTTCCCCATGATCACTTCGGTTGGCTTGAACCCTTGCAGAAGTTTGTCTATGTAGTCCGGCATACCCTGCGACACCAAAAATTCCCCCGTAGAGATATCCAAAAACGCAATGCCTACCTGCTGTTTATCAAAAAAAACGGACGCCAGGTAATTGTTCGATTTCTGTTGGACAATGTTGTCGTTGTAGGACACTCCCGGTGTTACCAATTCGGTAACCCCGCGTTTGACGATGGTCTTGGTTGTCTTGGGATCTTCCAGTTGATCGCATATAGCCACCCGCTGCCCGGCACGGACCAGCTTAGGGAGGTACGTCTCCAGTGAATGGTGCGGGAAGCCTGCCAACGCGGTCTCCGATTCGCTGCCATTGCCCCGTTTGGTCAATACGATCCCCAGGATTCCGGCTGCCTTTACCGCATCTTCTCCAAATGTCTCATAGAAGTCTCCTACCCGGAACAATAACAATGTGCCGGGATATTTTACCTTGATGCTGTTGTATTGCTGCATCAGGGGGGTTTCTTTTTTTACTGCCTTTGCCAAGCCGGTTATTTTCTGCGTGGCCGTAAACTTAGATAAATTCCCTTTTATATGCAATTTATTCGGTCTCTCCCCGGCCATTGAAAAAAGTTGCGCCGAGGAAAAATAGGATTATGGAGGGGATTTGACAAGCTTCAATTTGTATCAAAACTGGCCATCAACTTCCAGTGGTTTTAAATAGGTTAGTCACCGGACAAGTTACGGTATCCAAGTTATATTGAAAAGATCTGCCGGACTTTCAAACCAACCAATGCTACTACTGTAGGTATCATTATAAGCCATGCGTCTGAAATTCTCGTTCCATCTCAATGACTCTTTTGTAAAAAATCTGTTCTGCCTCATGTTCTCTCTCCAAAAGCGACTCAAGATGGTTATCGTCGGCAATAAGTTCTTCATATCCCATAACTCCAAGGAAAGACTTATAGAGCCGATGCCCTGGTCCATACTGTTTGAAATACCAATTACGGCTCAATTTGGCTTCCGTAATCGTAAATAGCGGTGCAGGTGCGGGGAGTATCCAAGTTTCGGTGTGGCCATACAATAAATACTGTACAACATCCTGGTGCCAAAAAATCATAGCTGTCACCAAATACTCCTTTCCAATATCCAATTGATGAAAAATGGTATGCGCGGTCGTACCAAACTTCCCCGTATAATCGTCTGGCAACTCGTTAGGTTCAAAAGCACGTAACGCTTTCCCCGTATTGGCTATGCATCTTACAATCATTGTAAATTAAGGGTTATTAAACTTGAAATCATCAACAGCAATAATTGCTCCATTTTGCCGTTTTGTAACGTAATGGATTTGTACCCTCGCATGATACCAACTTCTCTTCTCCAAGCCACCTTAGATCATCAAGTGAAGAGATGATTGTACCTCCAATTTCTGGTTTCGACATTACTTCTTTCATCACTAACTGCTCGGTTAGATTAATTTTAAATTTAGCTCGCTAAGGGAATATTACAATTGGGTCTGCACATAATCGTCCCCGGGCAATGTAACGTACTGTGCGCAAATAACACTTTCTAAGCTACAATTTATTAAAATGTACTACCTGACTTACGGGAGCTATTTTGGCGGTTGTACCCAAATCGGAAGGTATTTCAATAGTTATTTTTTCTTTCAAAGCAAATATTATCTTGTCTATTTCTTCGATGGTAAGCCCTGTCTCGGATTTAGTATATAATTGAATCCCGTTTACACTTCCATCCGATTCTGGATATAGTGTAACGAGGATATAACCAGACGATCGCAATTGCTGGATCTTGTCTTGACCTAAGGTATTGGCAATCAAATCTGTCACCGTTTGTTTTCCCTCGAAATCAACCCGATCAATCCGGGAATAGATTTTTGGATTTTTCTTAAAGTCTGAAATTGCCTTGTTTTGTTCTTCGGTGATCAAAAGGCGTTCTTGTTCCTGCTTTACTATAAGCGTGCACTCATTAATCTTATATTTTCCTTCTTTGATAGCGCGTTGTGCAAACATGGGCAAGCTCATAACCAAAAAAGCAAATATGAATCCGTATTTAAAATTATTAATTTTCATCTTTAGATCATTTTAGGGACAATTCGAGTTGTTTTCACAGTCCGAGTTTCGGAAGGCTTTATGCCTTTCAAAACCTGATTTGCCTACCATATCTAATGGCCGGAAATTCGATGTACTCACGCTCCTTGAAGGTTGCTTTAACCTTCTCACGTAGACATTTGTCAATCTGTGCTAACTCTTTTGGCGTGATGAGCGTGTTTTTTGGAAGGCTGTAAGAAGATATGTCAAGAACGTTCCCGTCTTGTCCAAAAACATAACGAATGGTAAGCTGCTCACCATTCATTTTTAGCTTCTCTATCTTGTCTTTGAGTACTTTGTAAATAATCTTTCTATCCGTAAGGGTATCTACTATCATATCACCATCCCGTATCGGCAGCGGAGGAGTTGGGCTTTTTGTCAATGGGTAACCATTTTTATATTGTGGCAAACTACTACTTACAACCATGTTTTCGGTTCTCGGAAATGATATCTCAAAAGATGTTCCGTCAACAATCATTTTGCCCTCGGCAAATTTGTCTTGCGCGATTACTGCTGAAGAGAGAAAAGCAAGAATAACAAATATAATAGGATGTTTCATCTATAAATAATTCTATTCCACCGGTCAGATGGAGCTTACTATGTTTAAAATTTACATTTCCCCGTGTGATAAAAATGAAATTTTAAACATGGATGGTTCATATACTTCTATTAAATTACAAGTGCATTTTTATTAAGATGAAAAAAAGCATTAGTTTTCACAATCGGGGTGCAACACACCGTTAAACACCCTCTTCAATGCCTCAGGTAATAAATGTATTAATAATTGATGTATTGTAGCACGGATTGGTGTTCTTGAATTCCCCCGGGATATCCAGTAAAAAAATATGTACTATGCTAATGGTTTTCAGTATAGTCTGAGTTTGCACATCAAACGCTTACTCCGGGTATACAACAATAACCAATTCGTATTTCGTGCCTTTCAAAATCTGATTTCCCGTCCAAAGAATATCACCGGATGTTCCAAGTATTCCCTTCCCTTGAAAGTGGCCTTGACTTCCTTGCGAAGGCGCTTGTCTATCATCGCCAATTCCTTTGGCGTGATGAGTGTGTTTCTAGGAAGGCTATATGATGATATATCAACGACGTTACCATCCTGTCCAAAGACATAATGAATGGTAATTCTTTCACCATTTGTCTTTAGTTCTTCCAACTTATCCCTAAGCACTTCGTGGACAACTGTCTTATCAATAATTGTATCTACTTTCATATCGCCATCCCGTGTCGGCAGCGGAGGAGTTGGGCTTTTGGGTAATGGATAGCCGTTTTCATATTGCGGAAGCTTTGTAATTACCCACATTCTATTCGTATCTATTTCAGAAAACCCTGTTTCAAAAATTCGATCGTCTACCGTCAGTTTCCCCTCTGTAAATTTTTCCTGTGCCTCGGCAGTCAAACATAAAATCATGTTAGCTATGGTGATTGCCAGTAATCTCAAAAATTTCTTCATATCCTATCGTTTTTTATTAAGATGAAAAGAAGCATCAGTTTCACAACCGGGCTGCAACGCACCGTAAAACAACCTCTTCAACGCTTCAGGTGATAATGTGTTAATAATTAGGTGTATCGTAATTTGGATTTGTGTTTTTGAATTTCTCCAAAAACTCGAAATATTTGGTCTCGTACAATGACCAATTGGTTAAAAAATCCGGATATTGAGTACCGTTGTTTGTATTGCTTCAATTTGTATATTCGCACCACAGAACTATGGCAGCGAAGCGAAAGCGCAAAAAAAAGGCCCGGCAGTTATCCCGGTTCATACCCAAAGTCGGCAATATCTACTTACGTTGGACGTTGCGTGTGGTTGTCGCATTCTTTACCGTTACCATCGTTTGGGTCCTGCTGCTCAGCTTTATCAACCCACCCATTACCTGGTTGATGATACAACGTGGGTTTGAACGCAAAAGTGAGGGCAAAGAATGGAAAATCACCAAGCAATGGGTACGGTACGAGGACTTGTCGGATAATTTAAAACGCGCGGCCATCGCCGGTGAAGATGCCCGTTTTCTCACCCATTGGGGATTTGATCGAGAAGCCATTGCCGATGCGTATCAGCGCAACAAAGATGGCGGCCGGTTACGCGGTGGAAGTACGATTAGCCAACAGACCGCCAAGAATGTATTCCTTTGGCCCAAACGTTCTTGGCTACGGAAAGGATTCGAAACCTATTTCACCCTATTGATTGAATTGTTCTGGAGCAAAAAGCGGATTCTCGAAGTTTATCTCAATGTCATCGAGACCGGAGACGGCTTATACGGTGCAGAAGCCGCGGCGCAGTATTATTATGGTAAATCAGCCGGAAGCCTGACGAAACGCCAAGCCGCATTGCTCATAGCGGTGTTGCCCAACCCCCGGCGCTGGTCGCCGGCAAAACCTACGGGCTTCATCAACCGGAAGGCCAATACGATTGTCCGATATATGGGGTATAGTGAAATTCCTTGATTAATGGATAGTGGACAATGGACAATGGACAATGGATAATGGATAATGGATAGTGGATAGTGGATAGTGGATAGTGGATAGTGGATAGTGAATTATCAATTTTCAACTATCAACTATCAATTAAAAACACCTTTGCGTGCCAACTGTCCTTCAAAGGCACTTCCCAGGCGGTTTCCAAGTCGGGGTATGAAGCGATCAGGTTGTTGAATACCAAGGTACGGTCGGTCACTTCACCTGCTGCTATTAATTGCTCAAACTCCGCACGCGAAACGGCCTTAATACCTTCGGCATCACGGTAAGCCACCTGCATGCGATCGAAAAAGCTTAACCCGGTTTCCGTTTCGATTTCTTTTAGCAAATGTACGGACTTATCAATGGAGCAGCCTGTGGGGGGAGCCACGCCGTCATCCACCATCAAGATAATAAACCGATCATACCGGATTTCCGCTTTTGCCGCCAACGCCTTACCGTGCGCCTTCCACTGGGAAGTAAAGCCGCTCAATTTATCCAATATATGTTTTTTTTCGCCTTCGGTCAGTTCCCGATCCGCTTGATATATCCAAATACGTTCCATACAAAGACAAAAATACGGAAATTTTAAGGGAATGCGATGTAAGGATCAACTCCCATAATACGGAGAGATCATCAAATATACCACCACACCGGTCACTGCCACATAAAGCCAAAGCGGAAAGGTGATCTTGGCAATCTTCCGGTGTTTAATGAAATTGCCCGACAGGCCGCGGACGAACGTAATCAGCACAAACGGGATGATCACAATGGACAGCAGGATATGGGTGATCAGGATAAAGAAATAAACATAGCGGATAGCCCCCTCACCTCCATATGGGGTAGACTCGGCGGTCATGTGATAAGCCACATACATGGCCAGGAATGCAACCGAGCAGCCAATACAGATCTTTACCAACCGCTCGTGTAACTTACGATTCCCTTTTCGGATTGCCAGCACGGCACACACCAACAACACAGCGGTAATACCGTTGATTGTTGCATAGATGGGAGGCAGAAAAGTAAGCGGTTTCACATCATATCCCAAATCCCGCAGGTTTACGCCAAACAAAATAGCCACGACAAGTGGAATAGCGACGGAAAGGACAACGATCCATCGGTTATATTTTCGTTCCATCAAATCACTACTTTCTTGCATTTCAAACCTCCTCTTTCATGTACCTCTAACTTCGTACTTCTAACCCCCGTACCTCTCACTTATACGGGCTTTTTTCCCTGATCTCCTGCACCAACAACAGCTTGATCTCATCGATCAGCCGATCTACTTCTTTCATATGATTGACATCATAATATCCCCGGATGCGGCGTTTGGAATCAACCAAGATGAGTGATGAGCTGTGGATAAAACCAGCTTCCTGCGTTGTATCTTGTACCGCATCCACCAGAAAGCCTTCCCGGGCGATGTCATACACATTATCTTTCCCCGCTGTTAAGAAATGCCATTTCTTGGTTTCGGGGTGATAAGCTTGCGCATACTCCTTTAAAACCGCGGGTGTATCGTAAGTGGTGTCTACCGTGATCGTATAAAAATTGACCATCTCATTGTTTGCAAAACGGTCTGCCACACGATTCATTTCGTCGTTCATATGCTTACAGAACGTTGCGCAGCGGCTGAAAAAGAAATTGACCACAGCAATGCTGGTATCGTTGGCTAGCACTTCTACCGTTTTACCCTCCTGATTAGTCAGTGAAAATGGCTTGATTTGATGGAATAACGTATCGGGGATCTCCTTACCCATCCGTTTACTGACTGTACCTGTCAACACCTTTTCGCCATAAATCGGCAAATTCTGGTAGCGGTTCTGACCTTTTTTCTCCAACAAATAATATAAAAATCCTGGCAGTAATAAGATAACTACCAGGATAATAACCTTTTTTAAACCTTTCGTTTGCCCGACAGTGTCCATTAGGGATTCGGCCAAAAAGGGAACGGGCTAAAATGTCCTTTCAGATACGTCCCTTCGGTTAGCATCAAAGCAATGAGATAAATAATAAATAAAAACACGATGGTTACCGACATGATGAACCCGAAGGTTTCAAATTTGAGGTGCATGAAATAGGCAACAATATAATATGCCTTAAGCAAAGTTAACGCGATGTAAACAATATTCACCCCCAAACCTTTGCTGATAACTCCTCCGTGGACTAAAACCAACGCGATAAAAAATTCCAACGCAGTGATTGCAAGCAGGTAAAAAAAGACCCGCCAAATCCTGCCTTTGGTCATACCTTCGTGGTGCCCTTCTTCGTGCCCTACTGCCTGATCGTGATGTTGAGAAGCCATAGCTTACTAGTGTGTTTTTAACTAATTATACCAAATAAAAGAATGTAAATACGAATACCCATACGAGATCTACAAAGTGCCAGTAAAGCCCCACTTTTTCCACCATCAAGTAAGATCCCCGACGTTCAAATGTGTTGGCCAACACCATTCCCAATACAATAATATTCAACAGAATACCCACTGAAACGTGAAATCCGTGGAAACCGGTAATGGTAAAGAAAAGATTAGCAAACTGCTGTGCCGACACTTCCGAAATCTCCTTTGAAAAGAAAGGTGCCAAACTTACCTCGGGCGAGACGCCTTCCTGCCCTGGAATACTGCCCCACCAGAATCCTTCATGATGCAAGTGGGTCCACTCCATCGCCTGGCAGCCGATAAACATCAAGCCTCCGATGATGGTAGCCACCATCCAGCCGACCACTTCCTTCTTGGCATTGCGATGTCCCGCTTCAACAGCAAGCACCATGGTCACCGAACTCATGATCAAGATAAACGTCATGATACCCACGAACACGAGGGGATAGCCGTGGTCTGCAATCAATGGGATGGACTGGAATACCTTATCGGGATCAGGCCAAGTGAGGTGGGCAAAACGCTGCGTGCCGTAATAAATCAGGAACGCGGAAAACGTAAAAGCATCTGAAGTAAGAAAAAACCACATCATGATTTTGCCATACTCCACATTGAAAGGCGATCGACCCCCGTTCCACCGTCCGGTTTTTACCTTATCCAATTGCGTTACAGTTGTACTCATTGTTCAGTGTTATTGATTCAAAAGTAAAAAAACATAAATATAAATCCATAGAATGCCCAGAAAATGCCAAAATAACGCGGCTAAATCCATCCGGAAGACATTATTTACCTGGGAAACGTTCCGCATACGTCCTACCAATGCCCGGACCAGCACCAAAATACCAGCCGCAATGTGCGCCAAGTGCATCCCCGTGAACACATAGATGAACGATTGGGACGCATTGCTGTTCACAAACACCACCCCGCGGTCACTCAATATCCCCCAAGCATGCACTTGCATGGCAAAAAAACCAAGTCCCAACAAAATGGTGATGACCAGCAAAATCCGCTGCCTGGTAAATAACGTCCGCTTCGCAGCGACGTAAGCCAATTGCATGGTTACACTGCTTAGCACAATCAGTATCGTACTATATATAAATGCTTGTGGCAGCAACGTCTTGATGCCCCGGTCTGCACCGCCCGCAGTGTATACGATAAATCCGCTTGACAGTGCCGCAAACATCATAAACATGCCGATCATGCCCAGCCAGAGGTTGAATTTCTTCGCCTTCTGCTGAGTCAGATCTTCTTTATTTTGCGTATATTGTGCCATAGCGATCATAACGCATTAAAATCAAATAGTAATATCAATTGGATCAGGGGCAGGTAAAAAAACGAGGTAAACATCACCTTACGCGCTGCCGCCAAATCGCACTTTAAAAACAACTTCAACCCGTACCAACTGAACAAGAGTGCGCCCGCAACGGAAACCAGGGAAACAACAATTCCTCCAAATCCGAAGTAATAAGGAAGCAAACTAACGGGTATCATCAATAAAGTTGACAGAAACACCATGAATGCCGACACTTTGTCGCGCTTCATGGTTGGCAACAACCGAAATCCCGCCCGTTTATAGTCTTCATCAAGCACCCAGGCAATGCCCCAAAAATGCGGAAACTGCCAGACAAACTGAATGATAAACAACACCAGGGGAATAATAACGATTACCGCAGCGTTCTGTTGGCTATATAATGCCAGATCATTTTGGCTAAACGCCGCGTAATAACCAATCAATGGCGGCAAAGCGCCGGGAAATGCCCCTACAAATACCGCAATGGGCGATTTTCTTTTTAACGGCGTGTAGATAAAGGCATATAATAAAATAGAAAACACCGATAGCAACCCCGCAATGAAATTGAGTGTCACCAACGTATATGTTCCCGCAATTCCCATTAATAAGCTCAGCACCAAGGCCTGTCCGGTGGTCATGCGGCCGGCCGGAATGGGTCGATCTGCCGTACGCTTCATCAGTTTGTCCAAATCACGCTCAATGATTTCGTTGAATCCATTGGCCGATCCGGTAACCAGGAATCCGCCTACCGTCAAAATCACCCAATGAAGCCAATTGATATCCCCCTGCTGCTTAGCGCCGATAAGAAACGCAATGGAAGCTGAGAACACCACGGTCATCGTAAGCCGGATTTTAACCAACTTCTTAAAATCAGCTATAAATAACATCAATTCGCCCAGCACATGCCCTTTATCCTGCTTGTGCACAACAACGTTCCCCCCCAATTTATCAGCCTGCATATCCCGATTCGATATCTTCATTTAACTATCTTCCTTTATCAAATTTACTTCCACGAAACCTTACCCAACAAAAGCATCAGATAATACTGCGTACCAAACAATAAGCTTGCTAACACCAAATGTACCGTCTGTGCAAACGGTGGAATATCAAAGTATCCCAATACTCCCGCGCTCCCAATCTGCAACACAAGCAGGAGTAATACCAAATTGGTAAACCGGCTTTGATGCGTATTGGGTGCAAATCGTGAACGGACCACGAAGAAAAGCAATACGATCATAATTGCCGATACCAATGCCAACATACGGTGCATGTCAAACACCTCACTCAGTTGGCCAAGCCATTGACTTCTATTCAGCCCATTAGCCGCATCCGAAATCAAATCAATTTCCTCCCGTACGCCCGTTCCCACTGCAACCTGTATCACAATCAGCAGCAGCGACACGGCCGCCAACCATTTAATCCCACTTGACGTGTGGTTAATCAACAAATCCTTGTCGCGCAACGATCGTGCCTTGAAATACGTATAAATACTGATTCCAACAATGACCAGTGCCAACAGCATATGTACCGTAATCATCCAGGGCATCAGATTCGTTGAAACCACCAATGAACCCAACCAGGCCTGATACCCTACAGCTACTACATTAATCACACTCCATACGAAAATGGATCGCTTTGTTTTAAAGAACGTAAAAGAAAAAATGGCACAGCCTAAGATCAACATCCCCGTAATCGCTCCCACCAACCGATTGACATACTCTGTCCATGTTTTTGCAGCATTGAACTCTTCATGCTGAAGAATACTCTCATCGTGTCTGATGCGTGCTGCCAGCTCCTTATTGCCGAAACGCTCAAGCATGGTCGCAAACCGCTCATTTTTTGCCTTTCTTCCTGCGATGTATTTTTCCTCATAGCCGGAAGGCAATTGGGAAGCATCCCGTGGCGGAACTAAGCGATCAAAACACTTCGGCCAATCCGGGCATCCCATACCGGACCCCGTACTGCGCACCACCCCGCCTGCCAGTATCAATACAAACAACGAAACAATCGTGATTTTGTTGATCCATAAAAACCTCTTCTCTGCAGGCGGAAACATCAGTTATCACTCCTTTTCGCTTTCGGGCTGTGTTGCTGCATTCGCCCGCTCCCATTCCCGCTGTATACGTTCGGCTTCCACATTTCCTTCGAAGTCATGCGGAAGATTCGAACTCATCGTTTCCGAAAATGGTACCGTCTGCGGAATAAAATCTTCGTGATGTCCCGGTTTGCTGTAATCATAAGGCCAACGGTAAACAGTCGGAATTTCACCCGGCCAGTTTCCATGAATGTGTTTCACCGGCGTTGTCCATTCCAGCGTATTGGCACCCCATGGATTTTGGGTGGCCACTTTACCATACCGCATCGAAGCAAAGAAATTCCAGATGAATGCGATTTGTCCCAAGCCCGCGATAATCGCAGACCAGGTAATAAAGACATTCACCGAGATCCATTTTTCCATAAATGGAAATTCCGTAAATGCATAATACCTACGGGGCACGCCATCAATCCCCATGAAGTGCATGGGGAAAAACACAAAGTATGCGCCTACGAACGTAAGCCAGAAATGCAAATACCCTAGCTTCTCGTTCATCATCCGTCCGAACATCTTGGGATACCAATGGTATACCCCGCATAGCATACCGAATATGGAGGCAGAGCCCATCACCAAGTGGAAGTGGGCCACTACAAAGTAGGTATCGTGCAGGTTAATGTCCAACGCCGAATTACCCAAATACAGTCCTGTCAAACCACCTGAGATAAAGAAAGACACCATCCCGATGGCAAACAGCATCGCCGGTGTGAACCGGATATTCCCCCGCCACAACGTAGCGAGGTAGTTGAATGATTTCACGGCTGACGGAACCGCAATAATCAATGTAGTGATCATGAATACCCCACCCAGAAAAGGATTCATACCCGTTACAAACATGTGGTGCCCCCACACGATAAACGACAGAACCGTAATACCGATCAGGGAATACACCATGGCATGGTAACCGAAAATCGGTTTGCGGGAGTTTGTAGAAATCACTTCGGAAGTAAGCCCCAAAGCAGGCATTAACACGATGTAAACCTCGGGGTGCCCCAAAAACCAGAATAAGTGCTGGAATAAAATCGGGCTACCACCCTCGTTGGGCAGGATCTGCCCCTGAACCACCAATTCCGACAGGTAAAAGCTCGTACCCATACTACGGTCAAAAATCAACAGTACTACGGCAGACACCAGTACAGGGAATGACAACAGTCCCACAATAGCGGTCAGGAACAACGCCCATATAGTCAGCGGCATTTTCCAAAGGTCCATTCCTTTGGTCCGCATATTCAATACCGTACTGATGTAATTGGTACCTCCGAGCACCTGTGAGACGATAAACATCACCATGCTGATCAACCAAAGTGTCATGCCAAGCCCTGAGCCGCTAATTGCTTTAGGTACTGCGGACAAAGGTGGATAAACCGTCCATCCTGCACTTGCCGGACCGCTCTCAATGAAAAACGACGAAATCATGACCACGCAGGCCCCAAAGAAAAACCAATAGGACAGCATGTTCATAAATGGCGATGCCATATCCCGCGCACCTAGTTGGTACGGAATCAACAAGTTGGCAAACGTTCCGCTGAGTCCCGCGGTGAGCACAAAAAATACCATGATGGTACCGTGAATGGTCACCAGTGCCAGGAAAAACTCCGGGTTGATTCTGCCACCTTCTGCCCATTTACCTAAAAAGACTTCCAGAATAGGGAATTCTTTATCAGGCCAAGCCAGTTGCATCCGGAACAATATCGATAAAATCATGGCGAAAACCGCCATCACTATACCGGTAATCAAAAATTGTTTAGCAATCATTTTGTGATCCTGACTAAACACATATTTAGTCCAAAATGACTCATGGTGATGCCCATGTTCTCCATGGTGATCCACACTATGCGTACCTACGCTTGCTATACTTGACATATCTGTGTATTAAATACGTTACTCCTTAATCCCTATTCATGTACATTGGCCAACAACTTGTTTTCGGTTGGCTCATCTTTCGTCTGCGATACTTTAAACTCTTTTCTGAGATCTTCTGTAAAGAAGTAGGGTTGTTCATTAAGCCATGCCTGATATTCCTCTTCGGTTACAATTCTCACTTTCTTCTGCATGTTGTAGTGACCACCGCCGCAGATCTTCGCACAGAGCATTACAAAATCGTACTTGTAGTCGCCCAAACGGTCGCGCATCTCCTCCGTTGTTACGGTTGGTGTAAACTGAAAGTAGGTCTTCATACCCGGTACAGCATTCATCTGCACCCGGAAATCCGGCATATAAAAGCTATGCAAAATATCTTTTGACCCGATCTGCACGCGTACCGGCCTATTCACGGGAAGTACAATTTCCGATCCCAGTTGATCGTCCCAGTTCTTCTTATCATTGAAATCCATTCCCAGGCCGTTCAAAGGGGTAGTAAGCCGATAATTACGTTCACCGAGTTGACCATCTCTCCCCGGATAGCGAACCGTCCAGGTAAATTGCTCACCCACCACCTCGATATGCAGGGCATTCTTCTGAGCTTCTTCCGGCACGTTGGTGATACTACGCCAGGTAAAAAAGCCAAACAATACCAGAATTGTCAGCACGATGGCCGGCGTAATGGTCCATATTTTCTCAATGGTATTATTGTGTGGATAGAAGTATGCTTTACGAGTAGCGCGCGCGCGGTACAAATAGGCAAAGAAAAATAAGCCAATGTGCATCACAACCAATACGATCGTACAGATAATGGTGGTTATGATGAACATTGTATCAATCCGCTGACCGTGTTCCGTAACAGCCTCCCGGAACGATTGGCCACCGTGATGTACATAAGACCAATACACACCGTATAAGCCTAAGACCAATGCAACCAAAAACAATACGGCATTGAAGTTATATAGATAATAGGTGGTATCCTTCCCATTCATTCGCCTGGTCAATTCGTAGACTTGAATAATCTTCCCGATTACCCCGACCAGCACACAGATTAAAAGGACCAATAGTATCCCATAAAAAAAGTTCTTGTATACCTGTGGATCGATATTCACACCTGTATCTGCCGCTTCTGCAGCAGGTGCGGCACTTGTACTGGTTCCTCCCGGTGTCGCGGCAACGGCTGTATCAGCACCGGTAGCTGCGGTATCCGCACTTGCGGAGGCGGTATCGGCCCCAACGGTATCGGCCGCCACAACAGCGGTGTCGGCAACCTGCGCACTCGTATCTGCATCCTGGGCAAAAGCCCCGTTAAACAGCGCGATTCCCAAAACGAATGCCAGCGTCAAAACTGTTTTAAACTTGCTATGTTTTATAAAGCCCATTCTATTTATAACGATTATCCGTGTTTTAATATTACTGTTGTACCTCTAACCTCGTACCTCAAATCTGATGATGTAAACTCTCCTCCAAAAAGGGGTGCTTAGCCGGTGCCAATGCATGCTTGCTGAGCTTATTGAATACAAGGAACGAGAAAAGTCCTACAAAACCAAGGGCTGTACCCACTTCAATCCATCCAAACCCACGGTGCACTTCTACGGTGCCCGGCATGATCATGATGTAATAGTCCAACCAATGCCCCAACAATAACAATATGCAAACAAAAGCTAATATCCTGCTATTGCGCACAAAATCCCTATTGACTAAAATCAAGACAGGCGCTACGAAATTAATCACCACGTTGATCCAAAACCAAGGCTTATATTCCGGCTCCCATCTTTTATAAAAGTAAACGGTTTCCTCGGGTATATTGGCATACCAGATCAGCATAAACTGAGCAAACCATACATACGTCCAAAAAATGGAAAATCCAAAAATCAACTTCCCTAAATCATGCAGGTGGTTTTCATTTATCCAAGCCATGTAACCTGCCTTTTTCAACAGAATGATAATCAACGTAATCACACAAAGCCCGCTCACCCACATCGCTGCGAAATTGTACCACCCGAACATGGTGGAAAACCAGTGGGCTTCCAAAGACATGATGGTATCGAATGCCCATATCGGCGTGGTAAATCCGAAAATCACGAGAAACAGTGCCGACAATTTAAAGCTCCTCTTATAGGAATAAAGTCCGCCATCAAGATCTTCGTTATACGAATACCTCGCCAGCAGCCACGAGCAGATGCTATATGCACCCATGAAAACCACCTGACGGATCAAAAATCCCGGTGCATTCAAAAACGCGGACTTGCCAGCCACTAACGCATCGTAATTAGGGCTATTCGGATCTGTAAGTCCTTCTCCGTACCAATGGTGGTACAGGTTATGCGAAAATAGGCCCACAACGGTGATCAATAATAAGATCAGCGCCGCAATGGGCAATACACTGGCCATTGCCTGTGGGATTCGGATCATACCCGACGACCAGCCTGATTGTGTTACATACTGTATGGCCAAAAAGAATCCGCCTGCCATGCACACACAGGTGAAATAATACCCCATCAGCAATAAATTTGCGTAGGTCCGCTCCACGATAATGTGGTCGCTGGAAAGCAAGCCTATGGCGATTGCCACAACACCGACGGCTAAAGCAACCAGGCTCAGTACCCTCGCTTTCCCCGTGAACGTAAATTGCTCGCTGAAGTTATAATCGTGATGATGACTATGATTTCCCATTTAATATAGCTGATATAATATTAATTCTTTTGTAATTCCCTAACATACATAACCACTTTCCAGCGTTCCTCGGGTGTTAGCTGTGACGCGTGGGATCCCATCATGTTCAATCCATAGGTGATTGTATGATAAATCTTTCCATCCGTGAGATCAGCCATCTGCCCACCCCGTGACGAGTTAATTCCGTCTGATTTCGCATAAGAAGGAGGGGGAGGAAAGTTCTCAAGCTGCCGGGATTCGGCCTCCAACGTCCGGTCTTTGGTAATCGGCCCATCGCCGTGCCCCTCCGGGCCATGGCATACCGCGCAATAGACCTGATAAAGCGCCTTGCCCTGTGCAAGGTTTTCCTCGGTATGCACAAGTGGATTTACCACTTCAACACCCGCACGTTCGTAATCTTCGTTGCTGGCAGAATAGGGAAACCGCTCAAATCCCACCGGTGTTGTGCCCGCAGGCGGTACCTGCGCCGTCTTTCCATCTTTGAAATTTGCATTTGGCTGATCCGGATTATAACCGATGGGGTCATACATATTACGCGAAAACTCCCAGCCCGTGCTGCGTGTGGTCCGATCGCCGCACGCGGCCGCCACGGCTGCAATTGCAACCGCTGTGCTCACAACGCTAAGAAGTCTCATTTTATTCATAACTAACATATTTTCGTTCATTGTACTTCACTTCTACAGCACCCGCTTCTTTTAACAGCGTTTCGATTTTTGCGTGGTCGGTATTGTCATTGGCATCAACTGCCAGGATAAACCGGTCGTCGGTGGCACGCAAGTCCATTACGCGGGGAGCACGTCCCGGAAACAAGTGATTGCGGTAAAAAAACGTAGCTACCATGCCCAACGCTGTGATCAGAATGGTACACTCAAAGGTCACAGGCACAAAATCGGGCAGAGGCAATGCAGGCTTACCGCCAATATTCATGGGCCAATCGTAAAACATCGTATAATACAGGAGGCTGAACCCCAATGTTCCGCCCAACAAGCCGAAACAAAACGCAGCAATGGGAAGACGTGACGGCTTTACACCCAGCTTGGCCTCTATGCCGTGAATGGGCATCGGCGTGAAACAATCATATATGCTGACGTTGTTGGCTTGCAGCTTATCGATCCCGTCCATCAGTTCGTCCGGATCCGCAAAACTTCCGATGATATACTTGAAATTACTCATTGCTACTTGATTTCTAATTCTTTGATTTCGTCCGCTGTCACGGAATCGTATTTCGTCAATGAATTCCTAAAGAATTCCACCTGTTCCTTATCCAGATGACCCTCCTTGATCAATTTGGTTTTCTGCTGTAAGCTCGCGCTCTTCAACAATAATTTCACCTCGGCAATCGCAATACCCGGCAGGAACCGCAGGAACAGCAGGAACAGCGTGAAAAACAGACCGATGGATCCAACAAAAATACCGACATCTGTCCAGGTGGGATAGAACATGGCCCAGCTGGAAGGGAGGTAATCGCGGTGAAGCGAAGTTACAATGATGACAAACCGCTCGAACCACATACCGATATTTACGACGATGGACAGCACCCATGAAATGGGAATACTTGTACGGATTTTCTTGAACCAGAATAACTGCGGGGAAATCACATTACAGGTCATCATCGTCCAGTACGCCCACCAATACGGACCTGCAATCCGGTTAGCAAACGCATACATCTCGTATTCGGACCCCGAGTACCAGGCAATGAACAGCTCGGTCAGATAAGCGATACCAACGATAGAACCTGTAACCATGATAATTTTATTCATGGACTCGATGTGGAACATCGTAATATAGTTCTCAAAGTTCAGTACTTTACGCATGACCAGCAACAGCGTTTGTACCATGGCAAATCCCGAAAAAATAGCTCCGGCGACAAAGTAAGGCGGAAAGATCGTGGTATGCCATCCCGGAATTACCGAAGTCGCAAAGTCCATGGATACGATCGTGTGTACAGAAAGTACCAGTGGCGTGGATATACCCGCTAATATCAGGGAAACAATTTCGAATCGCTGCCATGTCTTTACGGATCCATTCCAGCCAAACGACATAATCGAATAAATCCGTCGTTTTAATCCGGCAGCACGGTCACGTACCGATGCAATGTCCGGCAAAAGGCCGCAGTACCAAAAAACGAGGGATACCGTAAAGTAAGTAGAGATTGCAAATGCATCCCATACCAGCGGCGAATTAAAATTCACCCACAACGATCCGAATTGGTTTGGTAACGGAAAAATCCAGTAAGCCAACCATGGACGGCCCATGTGGGCAACCACATAGGTAGCCGCACAGATCACCGCAAAAATGGTCATTGCCTCTGCCGAGCGGTTAATCGAATTCCGCCAGTTCTGGCGGAACAACAATAACACAGCGGAAATCAACGTACCGGCATGGCCAATACCTACCCACCACACAAAGTCGGTGATATCCCATGCCCAGCCTACTGTCTTATTGAGCCCCCAGGCTCCAATACCTGTCCAAAATGTATATCCCACACTGAATACCCACAATAATGCGCCCAATGCAGCCAGAATAAATCCGATCCACCACGCTTTATTAGGCTTATTCTCTACCGGAAGCAGAATATCATCGGTCACTTTGGCATACGTAATGTCTTTGCCGGTTACCAGGGGTTCTCTTAATATTGATTCGTTATGCGATGACATAGTCTATTTTTTCAAAAACAAAAAGAATTGGTTAAGCCTCATACGTATTTCTCACCTTCGTCATGTAACCGATACCGGGTTGCACATTGATCTCCTCCAACACATAGTACACCCGTTCATTCTTCAAAGCCTTGGATACTTCCGAATTGGGATCATTGGCATCGCCAAAGATAATGGCGTTGGCCGAACATGCCGAACCGCAAGCCAGGGTAATGTCTCCCTCTTTCAAGGGGCGTTTCTCCATCTTGGCTTTCAATTTACCCGCCTGAATCCGCTGGATACACATCGAGCATTTCTCCATCACCCCACGTGAGCGGGAAACGACATCCGGATTTAATACCAGCTGGGTAAATTCGTTGTTCAGGTAATTGTCGAACCGTGAATCGTTCCAATAGTTAAACCAGTTGAAGCGGCGTACCTTATAGGGGCAGTTGTTGGCACAATAACGGGTACCAAAGCAACGGTTGTACGCCATGTGGTTCAATCCCTCTGAAGAGTGTACCGTGGCTAGCACCGGGCATACCGTTTCGCAGGGAGCGTGTTCACAGTGCTGACACATCATGGGTTGGTGTACCACCGATACATTTTCCATGTCGTCCAGGTTCCGGATCTCATCCTCTTTGGTATACGAAGTACCGCTCTGCTCGATCGCATAATAGCGGTCTATACGCATCCAGTGCATCTCGCGGCGGCGACGCACCTCGTCACGCCCTACCACAGGTATGTTATTCTCGATGTTACAAGCTACGATACAGGCACCGCATCCTGTACATGCATTCAAATCGATCGCCATTACCCACTTGTGCCCTGGCTGTTCGTACTTGTTCCAAAGGTCATAGGTCTTATGTGAATCCGTCCATTTGCCGGCATTATGCCCCGGATTCTCTTTGTACTTCGTAAACGTAGTTTCACGAATCACATTCCGTCCTTCGATGGTGTGGTGAGTCTGGGTTTGCGCCAGCTCATAGGTTCCGCTCGCTTTGGCCAATTTAGCAGTCGTATTGAACTGCAGTGTACCATTCGCCAACTTCGCAAACGGATACGCATTTTTACCTACATTATCCCCGGCTTTCCCGACTTTCGTACGTCCGTACCCTACTGCAATGGAGACAGTTCCCATGGCCTGTCCCGGCTGCATCAGCACCGGAAGCGTTACCTTGTAGCCATTTTCACCTGCTACCTCTACCAAACTGTTTTCACCCAATCCCAGCGATTCGGCAAACTTTGGATTGATGGCAGCGTAATTATCCCACGTTACTTTAGACACCGGATCGGGCAATTCATGCAGATACGCATTATTTCCCTGTTTGCCATCTTTAATGGCTATGCTTTGGTATAATTGAACTTCGACGTCTTTAGCCAAGGCTTTGCTGTGCAAAGCAATCGCATTGGCAACCGCACCAAGCGATGCAAAATCAAAGCTATAAGTGGCTGCAGGTTGCTCTCCTTTGTATTCAAATCCCGTCTGCAGTACGTCTTTCCACGTTTTGCTGCTGCCAACCAGCAGCTGCTGTTCCCAGTAGTTTTTTACAAATGTATAGTAATCGGTCTTCTCACCGGCCCACAGTAACAAGCTATGTTCCGCCTGACGGGTATTGTATACCGGATTGATCGTCGGTTGTACGATTGTATAATATCCTCCCCGGGGATGGGCATCTCCCCAGGATTCCAAAAAATTATGATTTGGTGCAATTGCATCCAGTTCCGAAGCCGTCTCGTCTTCACGGTCGGCGAACGACAATTTGAACTTGATCTTGCCCAATGCGTCCTTCACTGCCGTTACGTCCGGATAACTGTACAAGGGGTTGCTGTCCAAAAAGAATGCGACATCGATATCACCCCGGTTTGCCTCGGCCAGGAACGTCGTAAACGCTTCGTCATCGCCTTTATACTGATAGGAAGGGTTATCCAGATCAATCGTGCTGCCGTAGCTTTGAAGTGCAACGTTGATGGCATTGGTCAAGGTCTGCATCGCAACCTCATTAGATCCAGATACGACCACTGCACGGCCACGTGCCTGCTGCAGCTCCTGTACCACCAGCTTCAACGCAGTTTGTGCCTTTTGGTTGGTGCTGAGTGCACCCGGCAAGCTGCTGCCCGTGATGGCATTGTAAAGTGCAATCAATAACGGTCCTTCTTCAGACGGCTTAATCGCCACACGCACGTCTGCATTCGTTCCGGTGAGGCTCATGCCTCCCTCAAATTGGATATGGCGGGACATCTTGCCTTTTTGAAGGCTCTTGTAATCGCGATTGCTGATGTATTGCTGGGTATGTTCTTCGCCACTCAGCCAGGTACCCAGAAAATCAGCAGCCACACTGACAATAATGTCGGCATTGTCAAAGCGATAATGCGGCACTACCGATTTGCCAAAGCTATTTTGATTCGCTTTGATGATACCACTGTAAGAAACCGCATCCACCTCAATTAAGCGGGTGGTCGGGTATTTTTCAGTAAATCGTGCGATGGCTGCAAGTGCCGAAGGGCTGTTTAGCGTCGAGGAAACAATCCGGATTTGCTTTCCCGCAGCATTGGCGGCATCGAGGGCTGTTACTACATTTGTATCCAACGCATCCCACGAAATATCGGAGCCCTTGAATTTAGGGCCTTTCAATTTGGATGTATCGTAGAGATCAAGTACTGAAGCCTGAGCAGATGCATCGGTACCGCAGTTTAATCCCACGGCGGAAGGATTGGCCTCCAATAAGATGGGACGGCCTTCGCGCGTTCTTACCAATACGCTTTGCCCTTTGAAACTGGACGCATAGAAGTTGGGGATCCCCGGCGTTACTTCCTCCGGTTTAATCAGGTAAGGGACAGCCTTGTGTACCGGTGTACGTTCGCAAGCCGCCAGTGTAACGGCCCCCAAACCAAACCCCAACGCTTTCAGGAAATCCCGGCGGGGGGTCCTGGTACTCAAGCCAGCTTCGTTCAAAACATCTTCTACGGGAATCGGTTCGGCAAATTCACCCTTGCTTTTCTCTACAAAAGCCGGCGTCTGTTGCAATTCTTCCAAACCCTTCCAATATTTCTTATTGCTCTCCATTTAAGCTATATCTAAGTATTGCGTATGTCTATATAACGTGTTTATTTTAGTAGTGGCATTTGCCGCATTCCAATCCACCCAGCATGGCGGCGGTTACCTTCTCACCTTTTTTCAACTTCTCATGTGCCGCAATCAGCTGGTCATAGTAAGCATTGCCTTGGTGGTTTACCTCTGTTTTCTGGTGGCAATCCACACACCATTTCATGGTAAGCGGTGAGTATTGGTATACCTCTGCCATCGTCTCAATCGGTCCGTGGCAGGTTTGGCATTCCACGCCGGCTACCACGACGTGCTGCGAATGGTTGAAATAGGCAAAATCAGGCAGATTGTGGATACGTACCCATTCAATGGGACGTTGGTTGGGGCCATACTCCATGGTTTCCGGATTATAATCCAAGGCCCGGTAAATCTTCGCAATTTCCGGAGACAACTCACCATCGTACTTGTCACTGGCCGTAATCGCTTTGTGGCAGTTCATACATACGTTAGCGGATGGTATCGAAGCATTCTTTGACTTAAACGCCCCCCCATGGCAATATTGGCATTCGATCTGATTGACACCTGCGTGTAACTGGTGAGAGAATTTGATGGGTTGTACCGGCTGATATCCTTCGTGTACTCCCACATTCCAAAGGGTTTTCCAACCTGCTGAACCCAGGAACACAACAAGCATCAGCACCGCAAAAAATACCAGCTTTTTGTTCTTGGCCAGTTTTTTCAGTTTACCCAGGTAATCTTTCCCTTCCTTTTCGGTAAGCTCGGGCTCGGGAATCAGGTCTTTGCTGTTCGCGATCACACGTTCCAACGTGCGGATCACCCGGTTCAGCACCAAAATCACTACAAAAGCCAGCGCAATTACTGCCACCAAGCCAATGATCATGAAGTTGCTCGCATCGCCGCTCGCAGCCGCTGCCGCACCGTTACCACTGCCGGTTGCACCGCCTGCAGCATCACCTGCCGCTTTCTTTTCTTCTTCAGATTTTATATACGCTAAAATGCTTTTGATCTGGCCTTCCTGAAGCTGAGGAAATGCCGTCATGGCTGCCGCGGGATACTGAGCATCCAATTCCAAAGCTGCGGGATCGCCCGATGCAATCATCGCAGGAGCATTGTGAATCCACTTCAGCAACCATGCTTCATCGTGCCGCTCGTTTACCCCCGCCAATTCCGGGCCCAAGAATTTACCGAACACCTTATGACAGGAGGAACAATTGGCTTTGAAAATCGTCTCCCCTTCTTTCGCATCCTGAGCCTGCAACGAAGAAACCACAAGCAGCAACACCAACGCAACGGATACCGGCCTGACAATTCTTCTAAAAACTAATGAGATATTTCTCATATTGAGCACTTTATACAAATTATGATAAACGTAAAAAATTGGGTTTTCTGAATCAATGGAACTACACCCTTTTAACAATGCCACAAAAGTATAACTTATTGGCGTATCGGTGACAATTGGATGACTTAATTTAATAATTTATAATCGTTCTAAATTGATAAAAAGCTGCGATTTCAGCGCATATGATGTATTTTATAACAAATATCCATCCACCACATTTTCCCGGTTCGATTTTAAAAATTTTGTTTTTTGAGATTTAATTTTTACAATAGAACGGGACTACAAAAAAACTTTTTCTTACTTTTTGCGTATACTAATTTGCATAGGCAGGTTGCCTTGCTGGCAACCCGTGAGGAGATTAGCTGATGAAGACGGCAAAATACAATGAACTGACGCCCGAAGAGGCGTATGTTATCATCCACAAAGGTACAGAAAGACCCTTCACGGGGGCGTTGCTTACAAACAAAGCAATTGGAATTTATGTATGCAAACGGTGTGAAGCTCCGCTTTTCCGATCGGAAGACAAATTTGAATCTCACTGTGGCTGGCCGAGTTTTGACGATGAAATTCCGGGAGCTATCCAGCGCATACCGGATTCCGATGGGCGGCGCACGGAAATTGTCTGTGCGAACTGTGGCGGACACCTGGGTCATGTGTTTTGCGGTGAACGATTTACCGCCAAAAATACACGCCACTGTGTCAATTCGCTGTCGCTGAAATTTGTGCCGATGAAGACTCCCGGATAACCAATTCTGACGGTAGTACCACTTGTTTCGTCTCCTTACCTTTACCGTCAAGCTGATTGAGTAATGTATTGATTAACTCATCCGCAATGGCCTCTATGGGTTGCGAAACGGCGGTAATCGTTGGTGTAAACAATTTAAAGAGCGTATGATCATCGTATGAAACGACAGCAGGCATCGGCATATCACGTTGCTTGAGCGCCTTGAGCCCTCTGATAGCTAAGTAATTGGTAGCAAAGAAAATTGCATCCGGCTGCTGATCCCTCATAAATGCATGAAAATCCTGAATTGCCGTCTGCTCGTCGTCTTCCATATTCACTTTTTTGACATACGGCTGCAATTGATAGGTATCGATGGCCCGCATGTAACCGTTCATACGATCCCGCATCTGCGTTTGCGAAGAGTAGAGGGTAACCAATGCAATCCGCTTATACCCCCGTTGGGCCAGGTGTGCGGTGGCGTCATACGCCCCCTTTAAATTATCGGAAATCACATAGTTAGCATCGATACCGGGTATATACCGATCAAACAGGACCAGTGGCAAATGATTGCCAATCAGCGATTCAATGGTCTCGCGTACTCCCTCGGAGGGGGTAATAATATATCCATCTACATGCCGATCCCGGAACAGTTCAATGAGTTCGATGGTCTTTTCAGGCTGATTGTCGGTGCTGCAATATAAAATACGATAGCCTTTGCTGTATGCTTTTGCCTCAATAAGCCTGGCAATATTGGCAAAAAACGGATTGGAAATGTCTTCAATCACCAAACCGATGATCTTGGTTTTCCCGGTACGCAGGCTTTTAGCCAGCTCATTGGGCTTATATCCCACCTTCTTTACATAGTCGAGTACGCGCTTGGTTAATCCGTCGCTGATACGTTTCTCCTTGGCTTTGCCGTTGAGGATGAATGAAACGGTTGTAACCGATACACCTAAATCTCTTGCGATGTCACTGATGAGGATTTTTTTCTTCATTTCATTATTGTTAATTTACTAGTTATCGGCTGTCAGCTTTTGGCAATCGGGTGTCAGCTCTCAGCTGTTGGATCCCCAGTCTTCCGGCTTTTTAGCAAAAAAGCTTAATTTTTTTAGCACCCAGGCAAACGTATGGATTTTTTTGGTGAAGCTGAAATAATAAATTAGTTTTACTGCAAATTATACGGACAACTCTATTGAATTAATCATGCTAATGCGTTTAAGCACTTTTGCCGTTCTCATCGGCTTCAGTTTACCTATACAGGCCCAGGATTCGTTGATTTCCTATGTGGACCCATTCATCGGAACCGGTGGCCATGGCCATACGTTCCCGGGCGCTACTGTCCCGTTCGGTATGGTACAGTTAAGTCCCGACAATGGCCGCGGAGGCTGGGATTGGTGCAGTGGATACCATTACAGCGATAGCCTGATTGCCGGATTCAGCCACATGCATTTAAGTGGTACCGGCATCGGCGACTGGCTGGATATTTCCGTATTGCCGCTGACAGCACCGTTGGATGACACCACACAACGGATAACAATGCGCTTCAGCCACGATGACGAACAGGCCTCTCCGGGTTATTATCAGGTCATGCTGAACAACGGCGTTAACGCCGAATTGACAGCCACTGAGCGTTGCGGCTACCACCGCTATACCTATCCGGACGGAAGCACCCCCATTATCCGCTTCGACCTGGCCTTCCACGTCAACTGGGACAGCCCCACGGAAACGCACATCAGCATATTGAACGATAGTACACTGGTGGGATACCGGTATTCGACGGGATGGGCCAAGGTACAGAAGGTATATTTTGCGGCACGCACTTCCAAACCTATCGTGCGAAGCATCCTTAACGACGGTCAATCGGCTTCTGATATGAGCGATATGGTAGAAACCTACGACAAAGGAAAAGGTGCGTCCGTTCAGCTTTTCTTTGACGGCAATACCCATCAAACGATTGAGATGAAGGTTGCTTTATCCATGACCAGCTATGATAAGGCCATCGGTGCTTTGCGGGAGATTCCCACGTGGGACTTCAACGGTATCCGTAAAGCAGCTGAAAATAAATGGGAAAGCGAGCTGCAAAAGATCAAAATTAATACCCAAGATGATCGACTGAAACGCATCTTTTATACTGCACTATACCACACGGCTGTAGCCCCCACCCTTTATTCAGATGCCGATGGCACCTACCAAAACGCCAACGGAGCTATCAAAATAATGCCTGAAGGGACAAACCGGTATACACTTTTCTCGCTTTGGGACACGTTTCGTGCGCTCAATCCGCTTTTTACACTTACCCAACCCCAGCGTTATACGGACATACTCAACAGCCTGCTGGCGTTCCACGACGAAAACGGGCTACTGCCTGTCTGGGATCTGAGCACCTGGGAAACGAATACTATGACGGGATACCACGCTATTCCCGTTCTGGCCGATGCCATCTTAAAAGACTGGCCAGGTTTGGACGCAGAGCGTGCCTACGAGGCTATGCTTAACAGTGCCTATCAGGATATCCGGGGTGTACCCGACTACATCGAATATGGTTACCTGCCTCAAGACAAGGCAGGGGGAAGCGTAACCGTTACATTGGAATATGCATTCGACGATTGGTGCATCGCCCAGGTTGCCAAGAAATTGAATAAAACTGCGGATTACGCGACGTTTATGAACCGGGCAAAATCATATGCCCATCTTTTTGATAGCCAAACCGGCTTTATGCGTGCCAAAACAAGCGACGGAAAATTTGTGGAGCCTTTTGACCCTTTTTGGTCTGAGCACGATTTTGACAAAAGTCAATACATTGAAGGGAATGCCTGGCAGCACTCGTTTTTCGTACCCCACGACGTGCGCGGACTTGCGCAGTTATACGGTGGCAATGATGGCCTGAATAGCAAGCTCGACGAACTATTCGCTGCACCATCGGAAATGCACGGAGAAAATATTTCGCCGGATGCAAGCGGATTTATCGGACAATATGCGCACGGCAACGAACCCAGTCATCACATTGCATACATGTACAGCTACATCGGCGAAGCATGGAAAACACAGGAACGGATCCACCAGATTGTGGATTCCATGTACCACGACCGGCCGGATGGCTACGCAGGCAATGAAGACGTGGGGCAGATGAGTGCCTGGGCTGTATGGAGTATTGCGGGACTGTATCCGGTTAACCCGGCTAGCGGCGAATATGTGTTTGGAAGCCCCATGGCAGATGAAGTGGTGTTCGCCCTTCCAACAAATAAGACGTTCACCATCCGTACACTTGGTAGCGGAACCAAAAACAAGTACATTCAGTCGGTTACCCTCAACGGAGTACCCTACGAAAACACGTACATCCGGCACGAAGATCTGCTTAACGGAGGAGAATTGGTATTTAAGATGGGAGCTAAACCCAATAAGCGCTACGGCCGGAAACCCGAATCATGGCCGGGTAAGGAGTAAAAAAAAGCCGGTCTATCCACTTGGGTAGCCCGGCTTTTTACCTCGTACTTCGTACCTTACTTTACGCTTCCTTTTTTTCCGGTTTGGGAAGCAACGCCTTACGGGAAAGTTTCAGTTTACCTTGCTTATCAATATCCAGCAGTTTCACCTTCACGATATCACCTACATTGAAAATACCGTCCATCGTTTCAAACCGCTTCCAATCAATTTCTGAGATATGAAGCAGTCCATCTTTTCCCGGAATAATTTCAATGAACGCGCCGAACGGCATGATGGATTTCACCTTACCTTCGTAAACTTCGCCGATTTCCGGTTTTGCAGCAATCGCTTTAATGCGGCGTACTGCATCGTCAATTGACGCCTTGTCTTCGGCGAATACCTGCACGACACCTTTATTGTCCACTTCTTCAATGGCGATGGTCGCTCCGGTTTCGCGCTGCATCTCCTGGATGATTTTTCCACCCGGCCCGATTACTGCACCGATAAACTCTTTATCGATGGTAAAGCTAACAATACGCGGTGCATGGGGTTTGTAATCCGTACGTGGTTCCGCAAGGGTTTTCTTCATCTCGTTCAGGATATGCAAACGGGCTTCTTTTGCCTGTTCCAGGGCTTGGGTAAGTACTTCCCACTTCAGCCCGTTGATTTTGAGATCCATTTGGCAACCTACAATCCCTTTCTCCGTTCCTGTAACCTTAAAGTCCATATCCCCGAGGTGGTCTTCATCACCCAAAATGTCGCTCAAAATCGCATACTTATCCGATTTCTCATCGGTAATCAAGCCCATTGCGATTCCGGATACCGGAGCCTTGATTTTTATCCCTGCATCCATTAAAGCCAACGTACCTGCACATACCGTAGCCATGGATGACGATCCATTTGACTCAAGGATATCCGAAACGATGCGGATGGTGTAAGGATTTTCATCGCCGGTAGGCAACACCTGTTTCAATGAGCGCATGGCCAAATTACCATGCCCTACTTCCCGGCGCCCGGGGCCCCGGTTAGGCCGCACCTCGCCGGTAGAAAATGCCGGGAAATTGTAATGCAGGATAAATTTGTTGTATCCATGGATAAACGCTCCATCAATCATCTGTTCGTCATCTTTCGCTCCTAACGTAACAGAGGTCAGGGACTGCGTTTCGCCACGCGTAAATACCGCCGAGCCGTGCGCCGCAGGCAGGTAATCTACCTCACTCCATATCGGGCGTACCGTGCGGACGTCCCGGCCATCTAACCGGATCCCCTCGTTCAATATGAGATTACGTACTGCCTCATACTGTACATCGTGGTAATATTTTTTGATCAGGAATGCTGTATCATCGTCGATCTCCTCTTCACTGAACGTCGCTTCTATAAAAGCCTCACCGATCTGTTTGAACAGTTCGCTGCGTTCGTGTTTTGCCGATGCCGCCTTGGCGACCGCGTAAACCTGGTCATATGTCGCCGCAAAAATCTGGTCACGTAACTCAGGATTGCTTGGCTCGTGATTGTATTCACGTTTGACTGTTTTACCCACCAATTGTGCCAGTTCCACTTGGGCCTGTACCTGTTTTTTGATGGCCTGATGCGCAAACTCAATTGCCTCCACCATTTCAGCTTCCGAGATTTCCTTCGCTTCACCTTCTACCATGACGATGTCATTGGCCGAGCCTGCCACGATAAATTCGAGTGTAGCCCGCTCCAATTCACTCAACAAGGGGTTGATGACCAACTGCCCGTCGATTTTTGCCACCCGCACTTCTGAAATCGGACCGTTGAAAGGAATATCAGATACAGCAATCGCTGCAGAGGCAGCCAGGCCGGCCAGCGCGTCGGGCATAATATCCTTATCAGCCGATATCAATGAAATCATTACCTGCGTATCCGCATGATAATCATCGGGAAATAACGGCCGCAATGCGCGGTCTACCAAACGTGAAATAAGGATCTCATAATCCGAAAGGCGTGCTTCCCGCCGTAAAAACCCGCCCGGAATACGCCCCGTAGCGGCATATTTTTCTTGATAGTCGACCGAAAGCGGCAAGAAATCCGTTCCGGGTTTGGCTTCCTGCGCGGAAACCACCGTGGCAAGCAACATGGTCTTTCCCTGCTTTACCACCACCGAGCCATCTGCCTGCTTAGCCAATTTCCCAGTGGAAACCTCGATCTGGCGACCCGCGCCCATATCGATTGTTGTTTTAATTTCGTTGTAACTCATTGTTGTTTCATTCGATGTGCGTTTCGTCTTCAGCGCACACCCATTTTTTTAATATACTTTTTTTAATTTGGGACAAACTTAGATAAACGCCACAGCATATGCAAGTCTTATAAAGCCGTAACCCGGCGTTTATCGGTCTCTCATCTGCCTGTGAAAAACAAAAAGCCATCCGTCTAGGGCGGATGGCTTCATTGAAAATTTTACCTGAAAGCTATTTTATGATATCACGCAAGCCCAAAGCCTTGATGATAGCCCGGTAGCGCTCGATGTCCTTGTTGTAAAGGTATTTCAACAACGAACGGCGTTTACCGACCAACTTCTGCAAAGAACGTTGCGTAGCAAAGTCTTTCCTGTTTGATTTCAAATGCTCCGTCAAATGAGCAATCCGTTTGGTGAACAAAGCCACCTGCCCCTCGGCAGAACCGGTATTGGTTGCCCCTCCGGCAAATTCAGCGAAGATATCCGCTTTGTACTCTTTACTTAAATACATTACTTGAATAATATTAAAGCGTTGAAAAATAAAAATGAATTAAATCGGGTGCAAAAGTAGGTTAATTTCCATTAACTTCCAAATGGCATTCTGTTTTCCTTGGATTGGGCTTGCCTCCCTATTGTAGTCCGCTTCGGACCTGGATGCTGACCGGGTTTGGATTTGAAGTACGCTTAGACTGGACTTGGTTTGGTTTCGCCAGTCGGAGACCAAACCAAGTCCAGTCTACGTCTAATCGGATCACCCAAGCAGACCCGAAGCAAACTCCAATAAAACTCCAAGCGTCCACCGGCATCTCAAAACCTCCGGAGGTTAGCCTGACTGTTTCCATCAGATGCCGCCAATAAACAACCGGGTCCGGTAGGAAAGACGCACCTTTCCGTTCTCCTGATGCCGATCGAACAATGCAGCTACGGCCTCCAACATCTCTTCGTAAACGGGCGATGTTTCATCGGGCATAAACGAATAGGAGAGCATCCGTCCACGCAAGGCTGTAAAGCCGAGGAAATCCGCATGTTCAAAAATCCGGTATTCTGGGGCTGTAGGCGCAAAAAATGTCAATACCTCCTCCGTAGCCATCCTTCGTTGGCTGACGCTTAAATAATCCACCCCATACGTACGGACCAACGACTCGTATTCCTGCTCAAATAAGCTGTCGGTATTTCTCAGATTCCATACAACAGCTACCAACAAGCTGTCCCGTCCGATGCGTTTAAATTCGGCTTTGGTTTTGGTCAGATCGAACCAATGGAATGCCTGCGCAGAAACGACCATATCAACGGACTGGTCCGGCAAACCGGTAGATTCTGCCGTTCCATCCACAAAAATACAATTTTTAAACCCCGCCAGTCTCCGATGCGCCAGCCGCCTCATAGAAGCATTGGGCTCAACAACAAAGACCGTATTTCCCCACTGTGCAATTTGTTCGGTAAATATACCTGTGCCCGCTGCAATGTCTGCCACCGCCTGCCCCGAATCCGGATCAATACGCTCCCGGAGAAAAGCCACCAACTCCTGCGGATAATGTGGCCGGAACCGGTCGTAAAGCATCGCCCTATGGGAAAACCGGCTTATACTATTTTTCGACATAAACCAGGAATCGGTTTTTGTATGTGGAGATTTTTCTGTTCATTGGAGTAAAAATAAGATAAAAAATCTGAAATTCAAACCCTGTCATATCCGGGGGAATTTCACAATACAATAAATTAAAATACTACAAAACAATTATTTATAAAATCTTTCTATATATTTTTAAAAAGTATTTGCATATAAAATTAATTATTTATTAAGTTTGCATAAACAATGAATAATTAACCCTTTGTACATAAATTGTGAAATACGAACGGCAAGATCAGCTCAAACTATCAGTATTCAAACGTCTCTATTATAACGGGCCTTTATCGTTAGCCGAGTTGAGCACGTTTACGAATAAGAGTGTACCTAATATCACCAGTATTATCAATAATCTGGTGAAAGAAGGATACGCCGTCCAACATGGCCTGGCACCATCTACCGGAGGCAGAAGACCTGCTAAATACCGCCTCAGCAGCAAGAAAAAGCAGTATATTCTCGCAGTGGCAATGGACCAGTTTGTGAGCCGGATCGTAGCATACAACCTAGCCAATGAAATCATCGGTTCGGAAGTGTCTATCACACTGCCACTAAAAGACAACGGGGCAGCATTGAACCAGCTTTGCCAGTTTATTCGCTCTTATATTGACCAAACGGGTATCAAGCACGAGCATGTGCTCGGCGTTGGCATTGGCATGCCCGGGTTTATTGATGTAGAAAAAGGGCTCAATGCCTCGTTTCTACCTACCGGCTCTAAAGAGATCGGATTACGCGACAAATTGACGCAATCATTGGGATTGCCGGTATACATTGAAAACGACTCTAGCGTCATTGCCATTTCGGAGCTGCATTTTGGTGCAGCACGGGGGTTAAAAGATGTCATGGTAGTCAATATGGGATGGGGTATCGGGCTGGGTATGATTGTGAACGGAAGCCTATTCAGGGGCCACAATGGATATGCCGGTGAATTCAGCCACATTCCGCTGTCACATACGAACAAACTCTGCTCGTGCGGCAAGCGGGGTTGTTTAGAAGTAGACGCGTCACTCCTGGTAGCTGTCGAAAATGCGAAGCAAGCCATGGCAAAAGGGACGACTTCCAACCTGCAAAAGCTATTTGAAGCAAAGGAAAAAGCAGAAGGTGATTTGCTTATAGAAGCCGCAAAAATAGGTGATCAATTGGCAGTGGAGTCCCTTTCGGACGCTGCATTCATGGTAGGCAAAGGCATTGCGACCCTGATTCACATCATGAATCCCGAACGCGTTGTCCTAAGTGGTAGAGGTGCAGCCGCCGGTAAATTATTGTTAGCCCCCGTACAACGGGCCATCAACGAGTTTTGTATCCCTAAACTTGCTGAACAAACGGATGTAGCGATTTCCAACCTAGGCTACCAAGCGGAGTTATTGGGCGCAGCCAGCCTGGTGATTGAAAATTGTGAATTGCACAGGAATTAGATGCTCAAGCCTACGCCAAATTAACATTATAGACAAAAACCAATTAATAGATTTACTTAAAACACACACCGGCATCTTTAATGATTCGACAGCTGTCTGTCATACTTTTTTTCAATCCAATTAATCAAATTATGAACACTAACCAATTTACAACATGAGAAATTTGTACATGAAATGCTGTGTCATGGCCTTTGCACTCCTGAGTGCAGCGCTATATGTTCATGCACAGACATCCATCACGGGAACCGTGACGGATGCAAATGGTCCCATCGAAGGAGTAACCGTACAAGTAACGGGCACCAACCGCGGCACGCAGACCAATGCCAGCGGACATTATTCGATCGAGGCTTCCACAGGGGAAACCCTCCAATTCAGCGCACTGGGATATACTTCACAATCTGTTTTGGTGGGTGCGTCTAGTATCATCAGTGTTACACTTGAAGAGGCCAGTGGTGAAATTGGCGAAGTGGTGATTACGGCGCTTGGGGTTAAAAGAGATAAAAAATCAATTGGCTATGCGGTGCAGCAAGTAAAGGCTGAGGATATTACAATTGCTGCGCCCGTGGATGTGGCTCAAGGACTTACTGGTAAAGTGGCTGGCCTCAATATATCCACCAGCAATGGCCTAAACAATGCTTCCTCTCGAATCGTGATCAGAGGGAATAACTCCGTTACCGGCAACAACCAACCATTGATTGTGGTTGACGGCGCTATTATCGATAACCGACCTGTTGCACAATCCAATACTGAGGTTACAGATGGAATCCGAGATTGGGGAAATTACCTGAGTTATCTAAACATGGACAACATTGAAAGCGTATCGGTTCTCAAAGGTCCCAATGCCGCCGCATTATACGGTGCTCGAGGCGCAAATGGTGTCATCTTGATTACCAGTAAAAAGGGTGCCAAACAAGAAGGACTGGGATTGAGCTACAATGTAACTAGTAATTTCACGAATGCATTCCGGTTTCAGGATATACAAAATGAATACGGTGGCGGATTTGCTGCAGGTTTATGGACAGCAAACCCAGAATTGCCTAAAACCGCATCCGGCGAATATTATCTTCCTACCCTATATGGCGGTTCCAGTTACGCAGCAGGCGGCTCCGGCATCGGCGGTTACCATGGCACCATACCTGGAGGCTTCAACACTTGGGACATTTTCAGTTGGTTTGGCGCGAGTGCCTCTTGGGGCCCAAGGTTGGACGGGCAAATGGTACGCTGGTGGGATGGGGAGTTGCGGCCCTATTCACCGCAACCAGACAATCGAACGGCTTATTATAGGCAGGGTAACGAAACCACACACAATGTCTCCTTTTCTTCAGGTGGCGATTATGGAACGGTACGATTATCCGCCTCGCGAACAGACGGTACTGCCGTAGTACCTAACACCAACAATAACAACACCAATATTGCTTTGGGATCTAACTTAAAAATATCCAAGATCCTTAGCACGGAAATCAATGTAGCATATAATCAAAGTAACCGGCTAAACACCCCGGAAATAGGCACAAACAACTCGTGGGGAAAATTTTCGGTCTACGGAATGTCAAGAGAATATAAACCTCTCGAATATCAATATTATAAAAATCCGGATGGCTCGAAATTCGATTTTGGATCGGCATATCCCCAACAGGAATACAGCCGGGATTTGTACTGGTATTTTTACGAAAATAATAGCACATTGAATCGGGATGAGTTGATTTCTACCGTCAAACTTAACGCGGAAATCACACCTTGGCTCAATGCGTTTGTAAGAACCTCTGCCAATTTGATATCCTCTAAATTTGAAGTCATCAACAATGTTCCCAATCCCGACAAAGTGTCGGATGGCCGCTATGAAAAGCAACTCGACAAAGATAAATTGCTGAATACGGACATCATGGTGACCGCACACAAAGAGAATCTATTCATTAACGGATTCAATGCAAGCGCGTCAGGGATGTTCAACTTGTATTCCAACAACTCAACGGGGATGATGGGTGTAAATGACGGAACATTTATCGTACCGGGTATATACTCACTGGAAAATATACTGGCAACAGATCGCATAAACCCAGACCTGTATTCGGTGAAAGAACGGAGGTACCATGTCGAATCTCAGTCTGTATTAGCGATGTTGAATTTAAGTTACAATGACTATTTGTTCTTGGATCTGACCGGTCGGAATGACATAAATTCAACCCTGACTCCAAGCAAAAATTCAACATTCTATCCATCCGCCAGTCTTAGCTTTGTCTTTACAGATGCTTTCAATTTCCGTTCAAAAGCGTTTTCTTACGGAAAACTCCGCCTAGCTTATGGCGAAAGCGCAAATGCAACCGACCCCTACAAACTCGGATTCACTTATGACGTCGGTTCGTTTGGTGGCGTACCAACCAATTCCATCCCGGAAACGCTGAGCCCCGAGGAATTGGGATTCCAGACCTCTCAATCCATGGAGATAGGTACCAGTCTAGGCTTTTTGAACGACCGGATCAACCTCGATTTTACGTACTATAGTATCCGATCAAAAAACCAAATCCTTTCCGCAGACATTGCCCCTTCATCCGGTGCCAAAGGCGTTACCTTCAATTCGGGTGAATTAACCAACAAAGGTATCGAGTTTATTGTAAATGCCGCCGTAATACAATCACCTAACTTCAGCTGGAGCCTTTCACTGAATGGTGCGAGGAACCAGAATAAAGTGGTTTCCCTGGCACCTGGTATCCGGGAACTGCGGATAGCCGATGTATTCGGCAATTTAGGAGTGTTTATGCGCGTAACTCCGGGAGATTCCTACGGAACGATTTATGGAACCGATTTCGAACGGGATGAAAATGGAAACAAACAATTGTACAATGTAAAGGATGCCGACGGTAACGTCTACGGAACATTATACAAAGTCACCCAAGAACCCGTTGCCATAGGCAACGCGGCCCCTAAGCTTACAGGTGGATTAGGAAATACCCTACGGTACAAAAATTTCAGCCTGTATGGAATGGTTGATTTCAAGATCGGCGGCGACATCTATTCATTCGATCATTCAACTGCCATGGGCAGCGGAATTTCTCCTGCAACATTAGTTGAACGAAACGGCGCCGGGCTACCTTATACGTTCCCAGACGGCACCACAGCAAACGTGGGCGTCATCATGGAGGGGTATAATGTAGACGACGGACGCATGAATGACCGTGTGGTTCATCCGATTTATAAATATGCAGGTTCTTATACCGGCTGGACACATTTAAACAGGCCAAGAAGTCTTTCTGTATTTGAAAACACTTGGGTAAAAATGAGAGAAATAGCCCTATCGTATACTATTTCCCAAAAACTGATTAAGCGTTCCGGCGTTTTCCAAGGACTGCAAGTATCGTTGATTGGCCGGAATCTTTTCTATTTTTACTCCAGCCTACCCGATCACCTGAATCCGGAAGCAATTAACGGAACCGGAAACGGCCAGGGACTGCAATGGTCCGGCATGCCCAGCATACGGTCGCTCGGATTCGGTCTAAAAGCACAATTTTAATCCCTAATTTGACTAATCATGAAATCAACATATATAAAAAGGATCGTATTATCCGTAACATTGGCATGTTCCTTAGCGATATCTTCGTGTGAACGGGATTTTGGCGACATCAATGATCCATGGGATAACAGGGTGTATAGTGCGAAAATCCCGGAGTTATATAATGGGATTGCAGCGTCTATGCCGGAAAACGGACGTGGAATCTTTTCATCTTTCCTCTATCAGCGAACCCAGCTAGCGGCTAACTATGCGGCGTCCGGTTTTAGACTTGACAACCAAGTGGGAGGTATTTGGGAAAATTACTACTTTGCCTTGGCCGATTTCAGAAAGGCTATAGAGCTGATCGAAGCGGCGCCCGATACCCAGTCGTACACCAATGTAAGAGCTATGCTAACGATATTGATCGCCTTTAAAACATTAAAGGCTACTACGCAATACGGAGACATTCCCTATTCAGAAGCTGGCAAGTCTTTTTTAGGACCCGAATATTACAGACCTCGATATGACAGCCAGGAGTCGATTTTTATCTCAGCACTTAATGATTTGAAAATGGCAGCGGAAAACCTTTCCGATGATGCCAGTCAAGTTTCCCTCGGTGCTTACGAAACACTTTTACAAGACGACATTCAGCTGTGGAGAAAGTTTGCGAATTCACTAAGATTAAGATACGCATTGGTTATGCGTGAAAAAAACACGGCGGCCGCTGATGCCATTATATCAGAAGTGTTGAACCAACCCGTACTTGAAGCGGATGAATACCTAGGAATAGATCCTACCCGGCTTTCTATGGAAATCGATAGAGGGGCGTCATTCAGGGGAAATTCATATGTCAGGTTGGGATCCACCATGTGGGATGCCATGTCTAGCAACAACTCAATGGATGGAACAGGCATTTTCGATCTGCGGGCGAAAATATTCTTTGAGCCTAATAGTGAAGGCAACTGGAAGCCCTTTCCTCAGAATCCATCAGCCAGCACAACCGCCGAAACGGACAATGGCGTTGCGGGCAATGACCCGTATGCAGAGGCACGGCTCACTACCTGGGAAGCAACCGGCGAGTATCGTTACTCCCCGTTGAATGTGTATTATGTCAACGACAGGAAACTTCCAGACTTGTTTATCACGGGCTCCGAAGTCAGTTTTCTGAAGGCAGAGATCTACAACCGAGGCATCGGTGGGGTAACTGCCAATTCAGCCACGGCACAACAGTTCTACGAAGATGGCATTATCTCTTCCGTCAAAATGTGGTATAAACTGGCTAACGCCTCGGCCGTTTGGGTTGTCAACAAACCTGCCGCCGCACCGACGCCCGCAGAGCTCAATGTGATGATGTCTAATCCAGCAATTGCTTACAACACCAATCCTGCAGACGCATTGAAACAGATATATAAGCAACACTGGATTGCGCTGTTCCACCAGCCGTTTGATGCATGGACCTTGCAACGCCGGACGGCAGAAGCAACGCCGAACGTACCGTTGGCTCCCACCAGCGAAGCATTAAATTTGAATAGACTGGTTTACCCGATCGCCGAAAACACTTCCAACCATGACAATTGGCTAAGCGCAACGGGTGGCACGGACGACCGAACGAAAAAACCCTGGTTTATGCCTTGATTTAAATTTTAGGCTGAAAAAGGAAATTATCTTAGTATACAACTATTAACATTCAGCTCAGACGCTGTAACTCATGGAGGCGATCCTAAACCTCAATGCCTCCATGAGTTTTAATTAAGCAATCTTCGATATTCACTAAAATTAACCGTCATGGATTTTCTATCCAGACCAAACCGCATGTGCTATCTCCTAACCTAAATCCCGCTCCCTATAACGAATAAATTACTTATTCACATGTCGCGTTTTTTGTTTCAATTTCGTCTTATCACAAAACAACCAACTGATTATGAAACGAGAAAGGAACTTTTTCACAACGATATCCGTCCTTTTTGTTTGCACGGTACTCATCCTATCTTGCGAAAAAGAGAAATTAACAAGCCTTACACCCGATAACCTCACTGAATGCCCGACTTGTGAGACACATTTCAGGGAATCATCGCGCTTGGAAGCGTTACGCGTAGTAGACGGTAAAGACATCGTTTTCCAATATAAAAAGTATTGGTCAGCTAACCACACAGACGGCACACCCTACACCGGATTATTCTTTGAAATTCCCAAAGGTCAAACCTTTTTCAATTTCAATAAAAATACCATTACCAGTGAAAAGGTTGTACACATAACCATGTGCCCGTATTGCAACACCATCCCGCTAAAACCCATAGGTGGGAAGCTGAAAGGCGAACAGATAGATAGCAAACGATGGTTAGTGGAAGCCGCGGTTGCTTTAGCCGGGCCCGATGGACGCATTTTAGACACCCTTTCGTTTAAGCATTATTTTACACGGGATTAAACTTCCTGCCAACTACTTCCGTTAGGTACCTGCAAATGACGTTGTATGGCACCGTTTTTATCATGGATGACTCCTGGCAAGATAACGACCGATCAACCTGAATGTAATTCTTAGAACCCTTGGACCAAAAATTAGGCATATAGGAAATTTTTAAGTAGCCCGCGGCTTTAAATTTGGCAATATGATAAACCCAAATTCAAGCACCGTTTTTATGAGAACGATCAAGAGCGCTATGGCCGTATTTTGCCTGTTCACTTCCTGTCTAGCCTGTGACCGGGCTGATTCCACAGCCACAGAATCGGAGAAAGAAGACCACCCAATCCCGGAAACACCCTCCGCCGATAGTACCACTCCCATCCTCGGTGAAGATGGCCAATACCGGATCGAATGGAAAGGAATTACCTGGCTCGTGAAGCATGCAACCAACCGCGACGAGCCGAGGGGACCGGGTGAGAACATCTGGAGCAGCCAAAATGTGTGGGTGGATAACCAGGATAGACTCCATCTGAAAATCACGCGGCAGTCGGATGGCCGCTACCTTTGCGCAGAATTACAGAGTGAAAATGATTACCAGTACGGCACGTACACCTGGAAAGTTGACCACGATCTCAGCGAATTGCAGAAGGACGTGATCTTTGGACTGTTTCAGTATGGCGGAACGGATTACATCAATGAAATTGACTTCGAGTTTACACGTTGGAATGTCGCTTCCAACAACTGGTGCAATTATACCGTATACCGGAATCAGGTAACGACTTCAAATCCGGAGGTAAATTATGTACATGTCGATTACTCCGAACCGTTGGAGGGAACTTACACCACTCATGTATACACGCGAGCCCCCGATAAAATAACCTTCCAAAGCTATCACGGTCACGGCACTTCCGCGCCCTTCGTAAATACACCGGGCGGCACTGCAGGATGGACATTTGACGAGCCGGGCAACGTGTCCACGAAAGCAATGCCCGTTTATATCCAACTATGGACAAAATACAAAAATATCAGCAATTATGAATTAAACAGCCCCAGTGTGGAAGTAGTCGTAAACGATTTCACCTTTACCCCCTAATCAAAATATTACCTATATTGCATATAATATTAGGTAAGTTTGTATAAATCTGATCATGAATAGGATCTTGTTCCGTTGCTGCCTCGCGTTTGTCTGTCTGAGTCCGTGTACGACCGCTTGGGCGCAGTGGGATTATTTGAAATTCAAACAGCTGAAAACATCGGATGGCCTCTCGCAAAACACCATACAAACCATCTTCGAAGACGATCTGGGCTTTCTATGGTTTGGTACGCAGGATGGGATCAACAAATACGACAGTTACCAATTCCACATCATCCGGAAAACACCGGACAGTAAGCATAGCTTGTACTCCAATGACATCAAGTCCATCGTTCAGGACAAAGACAAACAGTTATGGATTGCCACATCGGATTCGCAATGTCCTAACATCTTTGATCCGGTTACCCGGCAGATCAAAGGCGCAGATGTTTACCTGGCCGATAAGGCGATAGACTTATCTAATGTGATCTCCTTTTCAACAACCCGGGAAGGCGACGTATTGCTTTGCAGCCGATTATCCGGGTTATTGCTATATGACCATCAACAAAAAAAGATCGGGCGTACGGAGGTTGACTTTCCAGTTACATGCTCCGAACAGGATCCGCATGGAAATCTGTGGGTGGGCACCTATGAGCAAGGCGTAGTCGTTACCGATCGTAAGGGGCGGATCATTCATCGGTATCATACATCGGACGATGGCCCGGTTACGGATGTCCATATCGATCAATCGGGTCGGATCTGGGTAAGTTCTGCCACATCAGGCATATATTACTACGATTCAAAGCAAGATAGCCTTACCAATGCACATCTCGGATTTGCGGGCAAGCTAACGGGACCAACCAAAGTATTGTGCATCGGCGAAGATATCGATGGACAGATCTGGTGCGGCACCGAAAACGAAGGCCTGTATATCCTGAACATGCAGCAGCAGCGCTGCCAGGTATACCGTGCAGACAAACAAGACACCCGAAGTATTGCAGGCAATTCAATCAATTGCATCCGGCGGGACCGGAAAGGCAATATGTGGATAGGAACCTCGGGGGCGGGCATATCCATGGTCAATATCGACGAAATCAACATTCTGCATTTCAGAAATACCGACAATCCCCACAGTCTGAGCAACAACATTGTGAATTGCCTTTTTCAGGATGCCGAAGGCAACATCTGGATTGGCACGGACGGCGGCGGACTCAACCGGTTTGATAAGACCCAAAACACCTTCGCCAACGGTCGGAACATTCCTTTTCAACAGGCGAGTGCCGGACGTTATGTCGTTTCGATCACCGAAAGCGACGACGGCGAATTGTGGGTAGGCACCTGGGGGGAGGGGATTTATCGCTATCGCCCGGGAAAAACGGGTTCAACCCGGATAAATACGGCTAACACCCCGGAATTAAAAAACGACAACATCAACTGTTTACTGAAAGACCGGAGTGGCCGTATCTGGATCGGCACGTACGGAGGCGGGGTGACGCTATACCATCCATCCGAAAGAAAATTTCGGCATTATGGGATGGAGAAAGACATCAACAG
>Ga0180223_1000460_pt1 | contig 52091 bp, 49 predicted proteins | sample eDN5th30CKraftOP_FD_151337 | JGI IMG/M metagenome (GOLD analysis project Ga0180223, IMG submission 151337) | Enriched Organic Plus compost microbial communities from Emeryville, California, USA - eDNA 5th pass 30_C Kraft OP (version 2) (version 2) ... | reverse complement strand
ACCGTTGACGATCGTGGTGTTTTCCTTGTCGATCGACACCTTCTTGGCGCGGCCGAGCATGTTGATCGTCACGTTCTCGAGCTTGATGCCGAGATCTTCCGAGATCGCCTGGCCGCCGGTCAGGATCGCAATGTCCTGCAGCATGGCCTTGCGGCGATCGCCGAAGCCCGGCGCCTTGACGGCAGCAACCTTGAGGCCGCCGCGCAGCTTGTTGACGACGAGGGTGGCGAGGGCTTCGCCTTCGATGTCCTCGGCGACGATGAGCAGCGGCTTGCCGGTCTGCACGACGGCTTCGAGCAGCGGCAGCAGTTCCTGGAGACCCGAGAGCTTCTTCTCGTAGATCAGGATGTAGGGGTCTTCCATCTCAACGCGCATCTTGTCGGCGTTGGTGACGAAGTAGGGCGAGATGTAGCCGCGGTCGAACTGCATGCCCTCGACGACGTCGAGTTCGGTGTCGAGTGACTTGGCTTCCTCGACGGTGATGACGCCTTCGTTGCCGACCTTCTTCATGGCTTCGGCGAGGAACTTGCCGATCTCCACGTCGCCGTTGGCCGAAATGGTGCCGACCTGGGCGATTTCCTCGTTCGAGGTGACCTTCTTCGAGTTGGCCTTGAGGTGCTCGACGATGGCTTCGACGGCGAGATCGACGCCGCGCTTGAGATCCATCGGGTTCATGCCGGCGGCAACCGCCTTCGAACCTTCCTTGACGATCGCCTGGGCGAGCACGGTCGCGGTGGTGGTGCCGTCGCCGGCGAAATCAGCCGACTTCGAAGCGACTTCGCGCACCATCTGCGCGCCCATGTTCTCGAACTTGTCCTCGAGCTCGATTTCCTTGGCGACGGTGACGCCGTCCTTGGTGATGCGCGGAGCGCCGAACGACTTGTCGAGAACGACGTTACGGCCCTTGGGGCCGAGCGTCACCTTGACGGCGTTGGCGAGGATATCGACACCGCGCAGCATACGGTCGCGCGCGTCGACGGAGAATTTGACGTCTTTAGCAGCCATGTGAGTTTGCTCCGTTTTGAACCCTCATCCTGAGGAGGCGCGGAACGTGCCGTCTCGAAGGATGAGGCCAATGACACTGTTGAGTTGGGTCGAAGAGTTAGGCGGCCTTCTTCTTGCCGGCGACGACGCCCTCAAGGACGCCCATGATGTCGCTTTCCTTCATGATCAGGAGATCCTGACCATCGATCTTGACCTCGGTGCCCGACCACTTGCCGAACAGAACGACGTCGCCGACCTTCACATCGATCGGGGTGAGCTTGCCGCTCTCGTCGCGGCCGCCCGGGCCGACGGCGATGATTTCGCCCTGGCTCGGCTTTTCCTGCGCGCTATCGGGGATGATGATGCCGCCGGCGGTCTTGGAGTCCGCGTCAATACGCTTCAAGATGACGCGGTCGTGCAGTGGCCGGAATTGCATGCAATCCTCCAGAGCTCAGTGGTGCGACTAAATTGTTCAGAAACAGGTTCCGGCTCAACGCGAGTTGAAGCTGGCACTCATGAAGTGGGGCTTACCTGGCGCACTACAAGTAGAGACCAGCTTTCTTTTCGTGCGCTCGTGCTGGGCGGATTATAAGATGCAGGTTAAATCTTTCCCCCGAGCGCGAGATCGCATTTGGCGGGCTCCGGGTCGTAATTTTCGGCCAGGCTTTTGATTCGGCAGGACGAATCGCCCGGCTCATTCCAAAATCGCCACCAAATGGTGGATTTCATAAGGACCAGGCGCGCACGGCGAAGCATTCTCGGCTCAGGATCGACAACCTGACCCACTGAAAGATAGTGAGTCTTGAATACCCGCCTGGTATTTGAGGTTACGGTCTGATCCGCGCATCCATCGCGCTGTTTCGCCTCAATTGCGCATGGCGGCTATCCAAGTTGATTGCGGCATCACGCCAGACATTTGGTGTCATTTTCAAATGCATGTCGCAATAGTGTTCGACTCTTCGATGCTTTAGGAGCAAGGTTTCAACATGCCCCGCGTATCAAGTGCTCCGGCGTTTGCGCACTAAAGGCAAATTAGCACCTCTTATGGTTCCGCCCAAAAAACCGAGCAAGAGGTTGGCATGTCGATGCCGTCTAGAGAGTCGCCGTTCCTCGATGTGGATGGCATAGCCCTCGCGCAGGCCGTGGTCGACACCATGCGCGATCCGCTTTTGGTGCTGGACCACGATCTCCGCGTCATCGCTGTCGGCCGTTCCTTCTGCCAGGCGTTCCGGCTCAGCGGTGAGGATATCCGCGGACATTTGCTTTACGAGATCGACAGCGGACAGTGGGACATTCCGGAGCTGCGCGAGCTGCTGGGAGCGATCTCTGCCGGTCAAGCAGTCATTGAAGATTATGAAGTCGAACGCGAGTTCCCGGCGATCGGGCATCGCATCATGCGGCTCAATGCGCGCAAGGTCTTCTATGAGACGGGTTCCCACAGCAGTGTGCTACTGGCGTTCGAAGACGTTACCGGCCAGCGTGCATTCGAGCGGCAGGTGCAGGAATTGCTGCGGGAAAAAGACATGCTTTTGCAGGAGATCGAACATCGCGTCGCCAATAGCCTCCAGATCGTCGCCAGTATCCTCACTCTTAAGGCGCGAACCGTACAATCCGAGGAAGCACGGCGGTATTTGGAAGATGCGCGTCAGCGCGTCGTGTCGGTCGCTGCCGTTCAGAAGCATTTGCGGGTGACGGGCGATAGCAAGCCCATCAACATTGTCGATTATCTTACCAAACTTTGCGAAACCCTGGCCGAGTCGATGATCGGCGGTAGTCGGCCGATTTCACTCAGGGTCGTTTCGGACGCGGGTACCGCAGCTTCGCGCGACGCGGTCAGTATCGGACTGATCGTCTGTGAATTGGTAGTGAATGCGCTGAAATACGCATTTTCTGACCCAGGGCCGGACGCCGCGATTAACGTTTCGTACAGGGTCGATGGCGCCGATTGGACGCTCACGGTTTCAGATAACGGGAAAGGTATGCCAAAGGTAATCGTGGGCAGTGCGAAGCCCGGCCTAGGAACAAGCCTTGTCAAAGCGCTGGCGCAGCAGCTTGACGCCGCCGTGCAAACCGTAAGCGGTCCGCATGGCACTGCCGTTGCCGTGATACACGCGGCGTTAAAGTCTGCCTCGGCAACACCGCATGCACTGTCGCCTGCTTAGTAGCGGCTGCGGGTGTGATGCACTCATGCGCGCAGGCTCGGCACGGCGACATGCAGGCCCTATATGCGTGCGAATCAGGTCCGAGACCGATCATAGGTCAATCGACCGTCGCTCTGAGGCCTGCGCAAATGCGCAAATCCGAACCGCTGTTGCGGCGATAAGCGCACATTGAAATTTGACGACGACAACGACACGCGCCATCGCACATAGGTCTACTGTGACTATGCAGTCTGAATCGAATCAGTCCAGGTGGCTCCCTGAAATGAGACATGCATCAAGCGCAAACAGACAAAAACGCTGCTTGGCTTAATCGATATGCCAGACCGCTTCCCAAGGGCCTCTACAGCCACGGCGATCAACCGGGCGAAAGCGGCAAGATACACAGAGCAGATTGCTAGCACGTCCATTCCCGGCGTATCCTTGGATGACCAGAGCTCCCTCATCAGACGTTCGAAGCGATAAGATCATAGCAGCCGCGGCGGCCGCGAGAGTACACCTTCGCTGCGATAGCATAGATGCGGTCCCGATTGCTGTCGAAGGCGTGTAGCAGATCGGCCGCATCGGACCTCACGCCCGACACGATGCGTTTGAGGGCGTCGGCGGTCACAAGAAACGAGGCATCCATCGAGTGGTCATAGCCCCAGAAACGGACGCCCTTTCGGGTGGCGTCGTAGCTGCGGCTCGCATTGGGGAAGTTGACGGGCATGCAATCGCTTTTCGCGGCTGTGGCTTCATCGAGCAGGCGGAGCAGCACTGAACCGGGTCGAAACATCCCGTGTCAGCGCGGCGGTGAGGTCGGTCGGGCCGATCATGAAGATTTCCGTCGTCGAGACGGACTAAGGACCGATACTGGACCGGATTATCCTTACGAACTAGGGCAAGCTGGGTAGAAGCCTTCCCGTGAACCAGGGCAGATACACGCGTCTTGAAGGGACGACGCCACAGAACGAACGACTGATTGGCGATGGTTCTCGAAGCAAGCAGTTCGGTATTCCAATCCACCACTCCGACTGTCTCTCTCTTCGGCGTGAAAGGTCGTTGCTCATCATCTATTTCGGTTGCGACGCGAATGCGTCAAGCCGATCCGTTAGCTTTTTAAGATCTCCGACACATTGCTCAATGTGCGTCCTTAGCGCGACGCTCGTCGTGGCTACGCGGCAGGTGCGTAATATCTGCCCAGTCGCGCTTGGGAGGGTCTCGCGGCGGCTGATCTTTTACCATCATAACTCCGCCGTCGTCGCATTTGACGAAGTTGACGAGGCTTGGAGCGTTCAGCTTGTATATGCCGGTGGCGAGAAGGCTAAGAAGGCCGCCGTACGCGCTACAGATTTGTGATAGTGAATGGCGTGCGGTCTAGATCGGCTTGTGGTCCGTAGCGGACCGAATCTCGTGATCGCTACAGGTCGGCTTCTCAGTGACAAGTAGAGATGTGGCGCTCTAATGCTAGTATTCGGCACAAGCAGCCTAGTAATCCGTTTGCCGATTAAGCTGCGAATATTCGTCGAAGACATGCGCACCTGTGAAGGTTTGTTACTTTGTTCATAAGTTAAAAAAATGATATTTCGCCGCGATACACAGCGAGTGATGTTGTCGTGTCGTGGGGCAAATTGATTGTACAGGCTTCGTCTGAAGGACAGTGGTGCATCGAAGCCTTTGGAGGCTCCTCAGTTTGAGATCAGGGACGCAGACAAGCGCCCGCGGGTGGAGCTGCCGCGACCGCTGCTAAGGGAGAACCTTAAAGGCGCTTTCGTTGGCCCCGCCGCCGATTGCGATGCTGAGGAGCGGATAAGACATTCTTGGATAAACACGAGTTGGACCACGTCAAGGTGCGCCGGGGAGTATGCGGGTCAACCTGCACATCGTGGTAAGTAGCGACCAATTCTGGACAAATATACGCTTTCGGATCGAGGCAACAGATTGGCCGCTTCAGCTGCTTTTCCGGCGTGAGCGACGACGTCTGATTGCGCTTGCCGTTATGGCTACATCAGAGAAACTGCTTTGAGCCGGATCGAACGTTGTTGTTGCCCGGAAATAGCAACGTTGAGTCGTTTCCATGCTGACCGCGCAGGCTGAGGTGATTATGTTTCCAAAGTGTTTATTAAACAGGTCGGCGTGCTGATTGTAGGCAGCCGCGGAGACTTCTACCGTCCAAACCAAAGTCAGAAGTAAGAAAAAGAAGTCGAGTGCGATTTGATCGGCTTCGGTGGCCTCACTTGAGATAAGCTCGAGATCGTCGGCTCCTTCGAAATCGACAACCGTGAAGCGTTGGATTGCTTTGAGGCATTCCTCGGGAATGTCAGACGCTCTGAGGAAGTTGCGGATTTCATCAAGGGGTAGACTTTCGATCATAGAAACCGCGGCCTCCGCTCCCATCCGTGTCAAGTCGTCGCTCCAGTCTTCAAGGAATTTCTCTTTGTCATCAGCGGACATTGCCGGGGTATGAGCTGGCGCGCTCGTCGAAAGCGCGAGCAACGAGGATTCTTCGTCCGAAAGCTTGAGGCGAATCTCTCCCCAGGGATTGCGGGAAACGTCACCCTCCAGCTTTGCGAGGTTTAGCAGTTTTGCAAACTGTATGCTGACTGTGTCGCGGATTTGTAGACGTGGGATTGTGCCCTTGACGCTGAGATGCAGTGCATCCCAGATAAGTGTGCAGTAGGATGGCCCTCCTTCAAACGATGACGATAGAATCCCAACAACGAATCCGTTGGCATTTATAATCGCGCCACCGCTCATGCCGCCCTGAGTGTCCATATTCACTTCGAAGCACGATGATGGCATCCGCTCACCGCGCCCGTCTGGAAACGCCGCAGTGACAAGGCCGGATGAAATCATTGGCGTGACGAATGCGGCGCCGTCTTCTATCTTTTGATGCCGAAAGCCGACGGCCCACAAGCGTTCACCTATCAAGGGAAGAGCGATCTGCATCGGTGCGAGATTCAGAGGATACTCGGCCAAGGCAGAAGAATTGAGTGTGCAACTCACTAGCGACACGTCGGAGGAGACGGTATGGCCAGCATGAAAGTCGCTGGGCTTTGACATTCGACTTGCGTCGTGCGGGAGCCATGCCCGTGCGCCGGTCGGCAGAAATGTTAGAAACGCCGGAGTTGACTGTTCCTGCGCGAACTCGTCGAGGACGTGGGTGGCTGTCAGAAGGAGGCCCGGGCCGACCATGACCCCACTCCCAAGAATTGTTGTACCGGTGTCGTCGATCCGAGCCACTGCGACGAGCGCGTCGCCAGCTTCATGAAGCGAGCGAAGCGATCCGATGCCATCCTCCGCCGTAAATTCGGCGGTACGCCAAGACAGTTTCAGTTCCGCTAGTTCGAAATTTTCGGCGGTTATCTGGACGGTATGGGACATTCCGGGCGGCTCTGTTATGACGCCGAAGTTGTCGATCTTGCGGTCCTAGGCAGAATTCGCTCGAGCTAGCGGCGGTCTGAAAATCCAAATGGCGGTTTCCCATAGGGCAGTATTTGCCCCCGAAGCTTCGGCTGGCCGGGCTGCCTTGGCTGGGCGCTGAGCCGATTATAATCTTCGAGCCGCGATTGAAGCCGGTTGAGCAGTTTCTTCTCGGTTACAGGCAGGTAGTGGCACGAGTATTTGACGTGTTGCTTTATTTGCGCGCGCACGATCTCCCCGCTCTGGAAGCTTTCGACGACCTTCCAGGTGACCATGTCGTTCTGGATGCCAACGCAATAGTAGTATGCGAGAGGGTGATAGCCGCAATAGAACTTGCCCGGCGATACGCGCTTCTCGCCGATAGGAAGGGACTCCAGCGGAAACTTGAAGCTCTCGCCCGACAGCACGTTGGTGTACACGACCGGGAGCGTGAACAGGTTTGGATCTACCTGCACATTGCCGCGGATCGGTCTCCCCATTCGTCCGACAACCTTGAACTCTATGGCGACAAGGTCGCCGCGTGGAAAGAAATACTCGTCTGGCGGAGTGATGGTGATTGGGGGGCTCAACGAAAGTACTTCGAGTCGCGTCTCGTCAAGCGCAGGTGAAGCAAAGGCAGCGGTGCTCAGCAGTTCATGTAGTGACCGGCCATCGTCTGTCTTTGTTTTTCCCATGTAGTATTGGGCTTGCGACTGCTCGTCCGGTACGTCGTATACGTTTCCGTCGGAGTAGCGCAACGTCAAATCCACGATATTCGTGATCAGCGTATCTTCCCCGATCGATAGTTCGGCCTCCTCGCCATTCCACCTCTCCCGAAGTTGCACGCTTAGGAATGTGGTCGCCTCCGGCAGACGGGGCTTTGTCTCATCGAAACTTACCGTAAAAAGGCTGATATCGTGTTTGCGAGCGACATCTATTGCGCCGCTTTGATACCCTCCCGTCGTTACGAACACGATTTTGTTGGCGTTGCGGTCTCGCGCCTTGGTAACGAATGCCTCGATCATCTCCGCGCTGGCCGGACGCTTTCGATTTTTAACCTCCACTACCACCAAATAGCGAAGCGTGCCCACCTTGAAACGCACGACCACATCGAACTGCCGTCCGTCGATGGTCTCATTCCATTTGACTTCGGCTTCGGTGGTCGTGACGGCCTGAATACCGGCAACGACGCGTTCCAGATATTCATCGTCGCTGATCATGCAGTGTGCCTGCCGAAAGTGTTGCCTACGCCCGAAGAAACGGGAAGCAATCTAAGGAGCTATCCCAACATTACCTTAGCCGACCACAGGATGACCACAGAAACCCCGTGAACGGATGTGAACAAACGTGGTCGAACGCGACGATAGCACCGCTCATAACGGTCTGGTTGCAGGTTAGAGTCCTCCGAACGAGGCAATTCGATCTGCCCTATGGAATCAGAAAGATCTCATCTTTAAGCCTTCGGCAGCCTCGCAAGAACATGAAATCTTCGAACCGATAACGGTTCATCCAGTTGACCAGCTCGCCGTGCTCACGGGGGTTAAGAGGCTTTGCCCTCCGCTTTCTGTCACCGGATTGGACCCCTGGACGATGATAGGTGGTGAACTTGGCAACATAAGAAAGCTGTTTCGGCGGATCGATCACGTTGGCCTTTTCAAAGGGCTTGTGAATAAGGCTATCCGCGTACTGAGACTTAAGTGTCTTTAGGCCCGCTTCGTCCGCGCCGATTACCAGCAAATTCACGTGCAGGATCCACTGCTTTCGGGTAGCTTTGTAGACTACTTCAAAACATCCCATAACTGGCACGTCGCGCTCAAAGCTGATGGCGAGTCGCTTCCGCAATAGCGGCCGATAGTCCTCCAAGTGGAGCTCTTCCAACTGTCCGCGCTTTGCCGTCTCCAGAAGCAGGGTGACCACGACGGCGCGCTTTGCTGCCTTCTCGTGCTTCAACAATTGTCCGGTATACCAGCGCCGAAACGCACGCGCACAGATTGGGCAAAACGTCTTCTCACAGATATAGGCGCCGGACTGACAATCACTTAGATGCTCTGCCGCAAGTCGATGCCCAGCTCGCGCCAATACCTCCTGGCTCCGGGTGCTTTCGGCATGAATATCCGCGAGTGTCTCAAATCGCTTCTTCCGTTTTAGGCGAGCTGGGCGAAGCATCGTAATATCGAAACGCTTTAGGGGCTTTCGTCTTTGCCAGAATGGCTTCTGAGGTCGGCTCATGCGACCTCCTTGAGCACCTTGCGGCGGATGGCAACAACGCGCGTAAAGTTTTTGTTGCCTTGACCGCCGGTGTAAACCGGGCGTTGTACGGTGATTGAGTTCTTCCCTCGCTCCATAAGCCCCTTGGACGAAAGACCCTCGCAGAGAGCCTTGTAGTTTTCGACGTCCCCCGCAATCTCAATCAATTGGTTCTTGGTGAAGTAGAACCACTTCCTACGCTTGAAGGTCGCTCTATATCCTGGCGCCGAGCCGAACGTATTGGCCGCGAGCTCCAGCGGCTTTGTGTCCAGATCGACGAACTCATCCCCGCGGTGCTTGATGTATGACAGTAGCATTGAGACCGGATTCACCGATCTCGCGGGGGCCTTCGGCGGCACGGTGAGGTGTGGTTGGACGTCCCGAAGTGCATCCATATGGCAGGAGATGACCGCCTCGCGGATGTCCTTCCACTTCCACGGCAGAATGCCGAGTTTGGCAGCCAAGCGGCCAGCCGCATAAACGCCTGCGAAGCGGTCGGCGGGGCGTTCCATAACGCGAAAGCTATCAGACTTGGCCATTCTAGCGACATAGAGCCTATATGCCCTACGGCGCTGGCGCAGGTATTCAAGGCATTCAGCTCTGCCGTCGTCGGTAGAGAGAACCTGCACGAGCCGTTCAATGAAAGTTGGCCCTGCGGTGCCGAAATGTTCGTAAGAGCGGACCTTAATCGCCTTGGAGAGTTCACTACCTTCGGCGAAACCGTGGAGCTCTTCGAAAACGCCATGACCTCCCGTCGGTAGCGGCACATCGCAGATACGGCTGAGAACCGCCTCGTTAACTCGCTTGCCAGCGGCTTTGACCAGATCCCAGGTTGGAGGGTTCGACGTACTCAGAAAGAACCCCTCAAACGTGATCGGCGGGCCTTGATACATTCGTTGCTTTCCGATGCCTTCCGACAACCTCATAACGACGGCGTTAAAGTCACCCTCGAAATGAGTGGTCTCGTCAAGGATTAGACCCACATGCGTGTGAGCCGACATCAGCTCTTCGATCTTATTGGCTGTAGTATTCCAACTCTCGGCAAAGCCGAGCTCTGTGTGCCTGCCCTCAGCAAGGCCCCAGACAGAACCAGCCACGACTGCACAGGTCGTCTTACCGGTTTCATGCCGCCCAAAAAATTGGAAGCCGCCGCTCTTTTGAGCTTCGCCGAGCAATGCGGCAACCGCGGAAGCGAAGGCCCAGCAGACCGCAAGCATCAAACGACTGTTGCCCTCGCAAAGCGGCAAAACCTGCTTCTGCCAGCTCTCCAGCGTTCCTCCCTGCCGATATTTAGCTAAAAGCTGAGGATCCAGATCACCTAAAGCAGACTCGATTTGTCGGTCAGAGCCGCCGATTACCCTTCCAGGATAGACAAACGCCTGACCGAAATGCCAACCCAGCCTACTCACCACCTCGCAGACGTTATCTGCTTTCGTCTCCTCAAACAGTTTAAGCACCTGCGCCTTTGTCGCCTTTTGAAAGATGTGGGCGCCAGCGGCGTTCAGCGTCGCGAAGAACGCACTCTCCTTGGCAACAAGATCTACGTTGATCGGCCGCACTTTATCCCCGTTCACCGACAACAACAGATATCGGCGCTTCAGTTCATCGAGTCCGTCGCCTAGGTATTGTACTGAGAGTGGGCTTGAGTTCTGCTTTTCGTTTTTTTCATTCATGTCGTTATATCTCTTGTTCGTTGTGAAATTAGGTTTGGTGGACGCCCGTTGTGCACGAGTTGGGCGTCCTGGAATCGCTGTTGAGCCTGCAAAGTGGCTAATTGGCCCGTCAAACATGCATTTTGAGCAATGATTGATAGAACACTGGTTCTCCAGTCGGCGACCATCTGCGTTAAGGTCGATGTCGCTGTCTGTGAGAGCTGTGAAACTGTGAAATTGATGCTCACTGCGGCGCTGGAAATATCTCCGTCTAAGCCTTCGGCTACGATCTGTCTTTCACCTAGGCCAAGACGATCAAATCATCCCAGGTTGCGCCCAGCTTGTTGCGGAGTGCCTCGGCTTGCCGGGCTGCGTTGTCCCGCTCGCCAGCGTGATCCGAACCCAGCATACCCAGACACTTTACGAGTGTGTCGCGGGTATCAGCTGAGATGTTGTGCGGCGTCGCCCGGCCAAGCCGCTGCTTGAGACGTTCTTCCGCGGCCTTCCGGGACTCCGCTTGAGCACGTTCGGCGTCGGCTTTTGCCTTCTGCGCTTCCGCTTCCGCGCGTGCGGTGTCAGCCTGGGCTTTGTCAGCCTCGGCGCGCGCACGGGCAGCCTCGGCTTCCGCCTTATCGGCTTCCGCTCTCGCCCTTGAGAGCGACGGGTCGGCAGGCGAACCGCGCCGGTTTGCTGTTCGGGCTGTGCCGTGTTCAGGCGACTGAACAGTCTGTCTGCGCTGGCGGCTAGCCTTGGAGGCTGGGCCAAACGGTGTCGATGAGACAAACCCGCTTGCCCGCCATTGCAGCAGCTGATTGACCCATCCGACCGATTTGCCGACGCCGTCGGCGATGTCGCGTTGACTCGCACCTCGGGTGTGCGCCTCAGCAAGGCAATCGGCTGCCGCCCTATGGGACTGCTCGCCTGCGGCGATATGTCGGCGGGCTTGCGAAATCAGCAGCGCGACTCGCGATATGCGCTGACCGCAATCCTGGAGGACTGCGGCATCATGATTGGCCAGAGTCATGAAGCCCTCCGGATACTGCCGGTCGCATACTCTGATGTCGAGGCGCACAGGTTCAGTTCGACAAAGTCGATGAGGTCTTGCTCGCGATAGCGGATGAGACGGCCGAGTCGGGTGAAGCGCGGGCCGGTACCTGCGGTACGGTGGCGCTCAAGTGTGCGCTCCGAGACGCCGAGAATCTGCGCCGCCTCAACTTGAGTAAGTATTTTCTCCATTAAGAGCCCTCTTGCTGTTTAAAAATCGAAGAGGTTGGGCATGTATCGAGTGGGGTCTCGCCGCGCAAATCGCGTCTGAGTTTTTCGGCAAGTAATACGGAGAGCTGCGACAGTATAAAAATCGTCCCTCTTAAAGGGGCTGTTTTACTGATTACTCAAGTTAAAATAGGGCAAGAGTGAGGGTATAGATGGCAAGTATAGACAGGTAGAATGTACGATTTTTGAGGTTAAATCTGTCGTGCCTCGGATTAATACTCACGCCGCTTTTTCAAGGCGGATGCCAACAAGATGCTCCGCCCATCCGTCGAGGGCTTGGCGCATCTCCATTTGATAGGTCGCACGATTGTAAACACCGGCGACACCAGCCTTATGGCCGCTGATATGGTTCAATACAGCCTCGACAATGTAAGGTGGTGTCCCGAGAGACTCTGCCATGACAGTGGCACATGTCCGGCGGAGATCGTGAAGTCTCCACGGCACAAGCGTATGCGATCTGGAAGCTAGCGCAGTTGCAATCGTTTGATCCAGTTCGGCTTTGCCCTTTGACCAACCGGAGAAGCCACGCGGCGCATTTCCTGCACTTCGCGGCCCCCTTCCAAAGACCTGGTCTCGGCCTTCGACACGGGGCACGCCGACCAGAATCTGGCAGGCGGCGGCACTAAGCGGCAACAAGTGCTCTCGGCGGTTCTTGGTGCGCAGCGCCGGTATCGTCCATACTTTCCTGTCGAGGTCGATTTCCGACCAGCGCATCCCGCCGACTTCTTCACGACGCTGACCGGTCAATGCCAGCAACTTGACGATCCGGCCATAGTCGTCTTGGCCGGTTACTGCCATGATCAACCTTATCTCGGCGTCGGACAGCACGCGGTCGCGAGAAGCCGGTTCTGGCGGCCGATTGGTACCGGCAACCGGATTTACGGCAAGGTCGAAGCCTTCTCGGATCGCCCAGTTGAACATTGCAGAGAGGGCCGCCCTCGCGCGTCCGGCGGCAGTCTCGCCACGCTCCTTCTCGATCTGCTTGAGCCGAGCCGCCACGTGTCGGCGCTGAATATCGTAGACAGAGGTGGAATGTAGCGGCTTCCAGTTCACCATCAGGTGGCGCTTTGTTTCAACAAAGCTCCGCGCCTTTTGCTTCTTGTGAGCATACTCCAGATATTGCTCAGCAACTGCGCCCAGCAGCAGAGCGCCTTTTTCCCATGCGGTAGCCTTTCCTTGCTGGGGATCGTCGCCTGCCGCCACGAGGCCGAGCAGCCGCTTGGCCTCCCGGCGTGCAGTGTCCGGCGTCCACGGTGCCCCGTGCCGACCAATCGTCACGAAACGTTGTCGGCCAAATGCGCGATACTTCAAAACGTAGACGGGCGTTTCGCGCTGACGCCGAACGCCGAAGCCCTTCACGGCCTCATTGTGTCCGCCGTCCCAAATCGTTTGCCCCGGTTCAAGCGCCAGAACCATCTTGATCGTAATGCTCTTGGAAGTCACGACGCACTCTCAAATAGCTACCAATTAGCAACCACAATACCTCGAATTGGCGGCGGCTTGAAAGTACCGTCGTCTACCTAACAGACTAATTTAATTGATGATTTGCGGCTAGTGGCGGTTGTCTCGTAATGGTGTCGGCGCAAGCTTTCAGACTTCGAATCTGAGGGTCGGGAGTTCGAATCTCTCCGGGCGCGCCATTGCCGTCGTCGCTTTGGCTTCCCTGGTGCCTCTCGGACTTGAACTTCGTTCGCTCACGCCGCGATTTCGGTCAGATAGGCGTCGATCGAGCCAACGAGGCGGCCGCGATCGAGCGGCACACAACTCGCGGGGAAATCCTGCTGGAAGGAGGCGCCGCGATCCTTTGCTGCGCCGATGAAGTGTTCAAGCCGCTTCATCGCACCGGTCGGCAAGTCGTGGAGCACGACGAGCGCTTGTTCACGCGCGAAGCACATCTCGAGAGCCCGCTCGACCCAGCCTTCCGGATAGGCCCAGTCCTCGGGAATGACGTTCCATAGCACACAGGTGTAGGCGTGATGCTGCAGGTGTCCGAGGGCCTCACGGTTGAGCAGCCGCTGGTCGAGCAATCCGCCGCCGCCGAACGGACGGAAGAAGCGGCGCGGATGGGCGAGATCGCCGATCAGCGCTTCGGTCGCCCTGATCTCTCGGCTGGCCATCCCGCTTTCGGCGCTCAGCCCGAGCGGCACGAGGTGATTGAATGTGTGATTGCCAATCCAGTGCCCCTCGGCATGCGCGCGCTCGGCGAATTTGCGCCGGTCTCGCAGCTTGTCACCGAGCACGAAGAAGGAGGCATGGATATCGTGGCGCCGAAGCGTCTCCAGCACCTGCGGTGTGACTTCGGGATCAGGCCCGTTGTCGAATGAAAGGGTAATGGTCGTCACTACTGGACTCCGGTTCAACGAAGATCGAGACGTGGAAGTGTGGCGGCGCTCAGGTGGTGCTCTCGCCCGAACGGGTGGAGAGACGCCAGTGCCTTGTCCGGCGTTCGAGCAGCTTCACCAGTTCATCAAAGGCGAACACCAGCGCGACGACGACAAGAATGCCCGCGAAGACGCGGGGGCTGTCGAGCAACGTGCGATAACGGGTGATGAGATAGCCGATGCCTTCCGCGGAGGTCAGCATTTCGGCGACGACAATGCCCACGATCACGAGGGCCCCGCCGACCCGGAAGGCCGACAGCACCGTCGGAATTGCGGCTGGCAACAGTACCCGGCTGATCATTTGCCAGCGGGTCGCGCGCAGGCTGCGGGCCACCGTGACATATTGCCGATCGATCGTCTGGACGCCGGCCATGGTGCCGAGCAGGCAGGGCAACAGGCCATAGATGCTCGCGAACGCGATCTTGGCCTGTGGCCCGATGCCGAACCAGGCGGTGAACAGTGGATAGAGAATGACGAAGGGCACAGCATAGAGTCCCGAGGCCAGCGGCTGGGCGATGCGTCGCACCGAGACGATCGAACCGGCCAGCAGGCCGCCGACGATTCCGAGGCCGCAGGCGATCAGCATGGAGACGCCGATGGCCCGCAGCGACACCAGCAGATGCCAGCCATAGTCCCGCCAGTTGCTCACCAGCGCGCCGAGCGTCTCGCTGAGCGGCGGCAGAAACAGCGAGGGAATAAGCCCGGCGCGCGGCAACACCTCCCAGGCGACGAGGACGCCAAGCCCAAGCAGCGCCCGCACGGTGCCTGGCTCGATACGCCTGCCTGCGGCAGCAGGCGATGAAATGTCGAGCGTCATCTCACTCGCTCGCCTGGGTCTTGATCTGGTTCCAGATTCGTTCGCGCAGTTCCGCGAAGCGCGGCGTCGCCATCATCGCGTAGGTCCGGGGGCGCGGCAGGTCGACCTCAATGCGGTCGATGATGCGTCCCGGCCGAGCTGACATGACGATGATCTCGTCGGCCAGATAGGCAGCCTCGGTCAGGCTGTGGGTGACGAAGATGACGGTCTTGCCGGTCTCTTCCCAGATGCGCAGCAGCTCATCGCCCATTGAAATGCGGGTCTGCTCGTCGAGCGCGGCAAAGGGCTCGTCCAGCATCAGGATCGGCGGGTTCTGCACGAGGCCGCGCGCAATCGACACGCGCTGTTTCATGCCGCCTGACAATTCGTGCGGGTAGCGATCCTCAAATCCGGTGAGACCGACCAGCGCAAGCTTGTCGCGGGCACGCGCTGCCCGCTCCGATTTTGGTATGCCGCGCAAGGAAAGAGGGAACTCGACATTGTCCTGCGCCGTGAGCCACGGATAGAGGCTGGCTTCCTGGAACACGACGCCGACACGGTCCGGATCGGGCGCCGTCATTGGCTGGCCGCCGCACAGGATCGTGCCGGAGGTTGGAGCGACAAGCCCCGTCATCATCATGAGCAGCGAGGATTTGCCGCAACCGCTCGGCCCGACGATGACGACAAAGCGCCCCGGTTTGATATCGAGCTCGATGTCGGCCAGCGCCTGGGTCACGCGGCCGGATGTGTTATAGGTATGGCCGAGACCGCGAACCGCGACGGCGCCTGCCAACGATGACACGACGCGCAGCTTCGTGTTGGTCTTGTCCTCGGCCATGGGTATAGGGTCCTTCCGGGAGCGCGGTGTGCCGGCCATCACGTCCTCCAATGTTCGCATTTCCGCTCGAACCAGCGAACAGCTTCGTTGAACAGGATCGCGGCGGTGGAGATCAGCAGAATTCCGGCCAGCAATTCCTTCAGCATGAAATTCTCGCCCCAATTGGCGATGAGCTGGCCGAGCCCGGCGCGCGAGGCATACATCTCCGCCAGCAGGATACCGGTCAGGTTGAAGATCATTGCAAGGCGCACGGCTTCGAGCAGGATCGGCGCCATCGAGGGCAGATACACACGCCACGCGATCTGGCTGCGCGTCGCGCCATAAGCCCGCGCAACGCGAACGTGATCGCTCTTGATCGACTCCAGCGCCGAGAAGCTGCTGATCAGCACGATGAAGATGGTCGAGAAGACGCCGAAGCCGACCTTCTGGCCGAAGGTGATGCCGAAGGCGAGAATGAACATCGGCAGAAAAATCGTCTTTGGAATCGAGAAGATCAGGAAGACGATCGGCTTCAGCACCTGGCTCCAGTATGGGCTTTCGGAGATCGCGATGCCGAGCAGCACGCCGAGCGGCACCGCGATCACGAAGGCGACGGAGATCTCGGCCAGGGTCACGCCGACATGGCCGAGGAAACTCGGCCGTCTGACCAGATCGAACGCGGTGGCGAGGACATCGCCGACCGGCGGTAGCAGTTCGGGCTGCATCAGGCCAAGGGCCAGCGTCGCTTGCCAGGTGCCGAACAGCACGGCAAGCGCCACCGCCCAGGTGACGAGGCCACCGGCCCCGCCAACCCGCTGCCTGCGGATGCCCGTCTCTGCCGCCGCGTCGGTCATCACGCGCCCAGGGCGACCGGCGTGAAGTCCATGGTGACGAACTCCTCTGCCGGGACAAGATCCTTGAACCCGCCGATGCGGGCAAGGTCCATCGCGATCTTCGTTTGCTCGAGCGTGAAACGGCCGTCCTTCGACAGCTTGAGGAAGGTTTCCTCGTATTCCTGCTTGGCCACGGGCTCGGCGACGTTGTTGGCCTCGGCAATGATCTTGATGGCCGCCTCTCGGTTGTTCTGGAGATAGGCGACGGAGCCGAAGATCGCTTTCAGGGCACCGCGCAGCAGATCGGGGCGCTCATTGATGATCTTATCCGTGGTTGCCCAGCCCGAAGCCAGATGGGGCGGGATCGCCTTGGCGTAGTCGAGGATCTCCCGGGCCTGACCATTCTGGATCATCTGGAAGCTCAGCGGCGAGTAAACGACCGCGGCATCGACATTGCCCGACATCAGGTTGGGGACGAGGCCGCCGCCGCCGAGCGGCACGCTGGTGAAGTCGATCTTGGCGTTGCTGCGGGTCCAGAGCGCCATGAAATCCGACAGCGAGCCGGCTGCGGTGATGCCGACCTTCTTGCCGGCGATATCGGCGACGCTCTTGATCGGCGAAGACGGCTTGACCAGCAGTTTCCAGCCGGTGTTGGCGTCGACACCGAGCGCGACGATCTTGGTCATGATGCCGCGCTTGCGGCCGGTGCCCTGCTGCGACACGAGGCCGATGGTGAAATCGGTTGCTCCCGCGGCGAGGGCCTCGAAGGCTTCGCCGCCGCTGCGGTAGACGGTCAGCTCCGGATCGAGCCCGGCCTTGGTGAACAGCCCCTGCGCGACTGCGGTTTCCGCCAGGATGGTCGGCCACCAGGTCTTGGTCGGCAGTCCGACGCGGATTTTCTGCGTGGCGGCGAACAGCGGCTTGGCGCCGAATGCGAGTCCGGCGGCGCCTGCCGCCAGCCCGAGCGCGCCGCGGCGGGTTATACGTGTCGAAGTGTAGTCGGTCATGGTGTTTTCTCCCGTGGATGTTGTGTTGTTGTGCTTTCCTGGAGCGTCCGCCGCGTTCAGGCCGTGCGGCGCATCTCCTGGTTCAGATCGGCGAGGCTGGCAATGATCGCATCGACCGAGAGCACGTCGCCGTATTTCAGATCGATATCGGTGAGGCTCTGCTCGTGGGCGTCCTTCAGCCGGTCGGCCGTCGCTTCCCGCGCGACGATGGTGCGGAAGCCGTGCTGGCAGGCATCGACGGCGCTGGCACGCACGCAGCCGCTGGTGGTGCAGCCGGCGATGACCAGGGTGTCGACTCCGGCTCTGCGCAGGTCGTCCGCCAGCGACGTGCCGAAGAAACAACTGGCGAAGCGCTTCACGAAGACGGTGTCTTCGGCGGCGATGTCGAGGCGAGGGTCCTGCTCGACGGCCGCGGTGTCGAGAACGAGATCGCGCAAGCCGCGGATCTTCGCACCCCAGACACCGGACTCCTTGGCCGGGTCGCGATAGGCAATTGTCGAAAGGTAGATGGGCGCGCCGGCGGCGCGTGCGGCCTGGATCAGGCGATTGGTCTCGCCGATCTCGGCGGCCAAATCCGCCCCGAGATCGCTCGTTGGCGACGTGAAGCCGCGGCAGAAATCGACGACCAGCAGGGCGGGTTTGCGGCCGAAGCCGATGCGATTGCCGAAGCCGCGGCGCTGCACGCGCTCGATGTCTTTCATGGTCGTTTCCTCGCGATGACGGTCGGGGTCCTGGGGTCTCCGCCGCCTGGCCCTCGATCATGAAACAGGCGGGGAGTCTTGATTAGATGGAATGAAAAGAAGATATTATTTCCAATTCGTCGATAATGAGGCGCGCAAATGACGGTCCTCCCAAACGGCATGCTCAATGACGCCAGCATCCTGTCGCTGCGTTGCTTCGTCGCCGTCGTCGAGACCCAGAATTTCTCCTCGGCGGCGCGGCAGCTGCGGCTCGCAGCCTCATCCGTCACGAAGCATGTGCAGTTGCTGGAAAAGGCCACCAATGTCGCTCTGGTCCATCGGACCACACGCCGCATCAGCGTGACCGACGCCGGCGAACGTTTCTACGACCAGTGCCTGGCAATCCTGGCGCAGATCGATAGCGCGGCCGCGGTGATGGTCGCGGAGCGGGAACTGACAGGGCATTTGCGTGTCGCGGTCACGCCCTCATTCGCGGCGACGCTGCTCGGTCCGCACCTGCATGAGTTCCTGGCGCAGCATTCCGGCATCTCGGTCGACGTCATCGTCAGCAGCGCGGCTCCGGATCTGATCCGCGACAGGATCGATGTCGCGATCACGCTGCAGGAGGAGCCGGAATCCAAGCTCGCCCATTTCCTGCTGGCGGAGAGCCCGCGCGCGCTCTGCGCCTCGCCGGGCTATGTCGAGCGCTTCGGCATGCCGGAACATCCCGGGGAGCTCGATCGGCACGAGTGCATCTCGGGGCGTTTTTCCGAACTCGCCGAGGCCTGGCTGTTGCGCCGCAAAGGCGACTGGCAGACGGTACACGTCCGCAGCCGGCTGCTTTCCGACAACGGCGATTTACTGCGCCAGGCCTGTCTGCAGGGCGTGGGCATTGGCAATTTCTATCTGTTTCACGTGAAGGCCGATCTCGACGCCGGACGGCTGCTTCGTGTTTTGCCCGGTTATGAAAGCAAGCCGAAGAATATCTATGCCGTCATTCCGCACCGGCAGATCGTCCGGCCGCAGACGCGGGCCTTTATCGACTTCGTCAGGCAGGTGGTTGAGAGCAATAGCAACGGGCCAATCGAGGCGTCGGCGCGCAACGCTATGCTCTCGTCTGCTGCCGCCCGTCGCCGCAACGGCGCGAAGCAGGCCGCGGCGCGCAGACGTTAAGTTGCCGCGTCGCGCCATTTCTTGCGGAACGGCGCGACGCGGCTCACTTCGGTGGAGGCGTCCTCAGGCCAGATGGCTGACGAACTTGGCCTGCAGATAGGCGTTCAGACCTTCGATACCGCCCTCATGGCCGTACCCAGAATCCTTGATGCCGCCGAACGGCGTCTCAGGCAGGGCGATGCCGAAGTGGTTGATCGTCAGCATGCCGGCGTCGATGGAATCGGTGAGCTTGGCCGCGGTCTTGGCGCTCGTGGTGAAGGCATAGCTCGCCAGTCCGAACGGCAGGCTGTTGGCCTGTTCGAGCATCGCTTCGGTGTCCTTGAAAGGCATCATCACCGCGACGGGGCCGAACGGTTCTTCGCTCATGATGCGCGCGCTCTGCGGCACGCCGGTCAGCACCGTCGGCTCGAAGAAGTTGCCGGCATTGCCGATGCGCTCGCCACCAGTCTCGACCTTGGCGCCCTTTTCCCTGGCGTCGAGCACGATGCTCTCCATCGCATTGACGCGGCGCGGATTTGCGAGCGGGCCCATTTTGCTCGCCGGATCGAAGCCATCGCCGACCTTCACCGCCTTGGCGAGATCGATGAACTTCGACACGAACTTGTCATAGGCCTTCTCCTGTACGAAGAAGCGGGTTGGCGAGACGCAGACCTGGCCGGCATTGCGATACTTCATGGCGGCCATGAGCGTCGCCGCGCCGTCGGCGTCGGCATCGTCGAACACCATCACAGGCGCGTGGCCGCCTAGTTCCATGGTGGCGCGCTTCATGTGCAGGCCCGCAAGCGAGGCGAGCTGTTTGCCGACCGGCACCGAGCCGGTGAACGAGATCTTGCGGATGGTCGGATGGGCGATGAGGTATTCGGAAATCTCCGCCGGCACGCCATACAGGAGATTGATGACGCCGGTCGGCACGCCCGCGTCCACGAAGCATTTGACGAACTCGATCGGCGAGCCAGGCGTCTCTTCCGGACACTTGACGATGATAGAGCAGCCCGCGGCGAGCGCGGCCGCGATCTTGCGGGCGGCCTGGGTCACCGGGAAATTCCAGGGCGAGAAACCGGCGACCGGCCCAACCGGCTCCATGATCACCATGTTGCGCACGCCGTCGGCGCGGGCCGGAATGATGCGGCCATAGGCACGGCGGCCTTCGTCGGCGAACCACTCGAGGATGTCGGCCGAGCCCATGACCTCGAGCTTGGCCTCGGCAAAGACCTTGCCCTGCTCGAAGGTCAGCGCGGTCGCGATTTGATCGGCGCGCGAGCGCACCAGGTCGGCGGTCTTGCGCAGGATCTTGGCGCGCTCGAAGGCCGAAACCTTGCGCCACGTCTTGAAGCCGGCATCCGCCGCCTTTACCGCGGCGTCGAGATCGGTCTTCGACGCATAGCCGAGCTTGCCGATAGGTTGGTTGGTTGCTGGATTGACGACATCCTGGCCCTTGCCGGAGGTCGGCTGCACCCAGGCGCCGTTGATGTAGTGATCGAGTTTGGAGAGATACTGCGGCGTGCTCATCGGTCTACTCACGTTGCGATGCAATATGCGGGTGGAAGGGTGATCAGGGAGCTAGCGCGCCGAGATACTGGCGCACATCCGGCTGCCGGGTCATGTCCGGCAAGGTGGCATGCTCGGTCACCCCGCCTTTGTTGACGAACAGGAAACGCTCGCACACTTCCCGCATGATGTCGATCTGGAATGGTGCGGTGGGATGCAGGCAGATGAAGACCAGCCGGTTCTCGCCGCGCAGCTTGCGGAAGAATTCCAGCATGAAACCGATATAACCGTCCTGGGTGTTGAACTGCGGCTCGTCGAACAGATGCACGAGGGGATAGGAACCGGCCGCGCGCTCCATCATGAAGGACGGTTTGCGCTTGCGGAAATGCCGCACCTGATAGGACTGGTGATAGTGGATCGCCAGCCGGTCGCGCTGTCCGTAGCGCACATTCTGGATGTCCTGGCCGGCGACCACGACCCGCCCGCCGGTCGGCGCGTTCGAACCGGCAATCATCTCGAAAAGGGTGGTTTTGCCGGCGCCGTTGGGGCCCATGACACCAACGATCTCCGGACGATCGAAGCCGAGATCGACCCGCAGCGAGAAGGCTGGCGTGCGGTCGAACGTGCCGCGATGATAGACCTTCTCGACTCCGTCGAGGCTAAGCAGCGGGGCCGTGCTCATTGCAGGCCCCCGAGCAGTTGACGCTTCAGTGCCGGATCGCCGCGCAACGTATCGGCTTCGCCTTTCCAAGCGATCTGGCCGTGCGACAGCACGACGACATGGTCGGCCACCGACAGCGCGATATCGGCATTCTGTTCGACCACGATGCTGGCAATGCCGGCGTGTTTCAGGCGTCGGATGACGCCGAGCACGTCGTCGACGATCTTGGGTGCCAGTCCTTGGCTCGGTTCGTCGAACAGCACGAGGCCCGGCGAGCCGAGCAGGGCGCGGCCGATCGCTACCATCTGCATTTCGCCGCCGGACAAGGTCTCGGCTTCGCGCGCCATCAGATACTTCAGCGGCGAGAAAATCTCAGTCACTTCGTCGAGCGACCATGCGCGAAACGAGGTCCGCTTTTCGCCGAGCATCAGATTCTGGCGCACCGTCAATGTCGGACAAAGTCGTCTGTCGTCCGGCACCCAGCCGATGCCCGCGCCGGCGATTTCGTGCGTCGGCCGGGCCGCGATCGACCTGTCGCGAAAACGGATGTCGCCCTGCCGCGCGCGGGTGAGCCCGAGGATCGAGCGCAGCACCGTCGTCTTGCCGGCGCCATTGGCGCCGAGCAGTGCCAGCACCTCGCCCTCGCGCAGCGACAGCGACACGGAAAACAGAGCCTGCGTCTCGCCATAGAAGGCAGTGATGTTGCTGACTTCGAGCATCAGTTCAGCCGTCCCAGATTGGAGGATTCGACCCACGGGTTCTGCTTGAGCGCGGCCGGCGTGCCGCGCGCGATCACTTGGCCCCAGTGGATGACGGAAATCTCGTCGGCGAGCGAGAACAGGAATTCCATGTCGTGTTCGATCACAACGATCGTGAGTTGGCCCTTGAGGCGGGCGATGAGTTCGGCGAGCCGCGCGCGACCGTCGGCGCCGAGGCCGGCCGTCGGCTCGTCGAGAAACAGCAGCTTGGGCTTGCACGCCAGCGCGACGCCGATCTCGAGCGCGCGCCTGGCGCCGTAAGGCAGCGACTTGGCGTCGTCCCGGGCACGGTCGGCGAGGCCGATGCGCTCCAGGATTCCGTAGACTTCGTCGGCGACGGCGGGGTCGGCATAGGCCGACCTCACCATATTGGTGCTGCGCGAGCGGGTGGCCGGCAGGGCCACTGCGATGTTCTCGAATACGCTGAACTCGTCGAACAGATTCATGAGTTGGAACGAGCGCGCGACGCCAAGCCGCACAATGTCCTGCGGCGAGCGGCCGGTGATGTCTTGCCCTTGCCAGAGGACGCGGCCGCGGTCCGGCTTGTAGCGCCCGGTGAGAACGTTGAAGCAGGTCGTCTTGCCGGCGCCGTTCGGACCCATGATGCCGGACAGCTTGCCCTCTTCGAAGGCGAGCGACACGTCTTCCAGCACAACGCGGTCACCGAAGCGGAGATGCAGTTCACGAGCTTCAAAAATAGCCATGGCTCACCTCGCCACTGACGTCGGCGCCGGTTGCGGCGGGACGCTCTTCGGTGCCGCACGGCTGCGCATGTAGCCCTGGAACAGGCCGGCAATACCTTCTGGCTTGAACAGCACCAGGATGACGAAGCAGAGACCGAACCACAGCATCCAGCCGGTCGTGACCGCGCCGATGACGTCGCGCGCCAGAAAGAAGGCGGCCGCGCCGATGACCGGTCCCCAGAACGAGACGAGGCCGCCGCCCACGAGGGTCATCATCACGACGTAGCCGGAGTAGTGCAGGCTCATGACGTCCGGAAACGCCGAGTTCTGCGCCATGGCGAACATTCCGCCGGCCATGCCCGAGAGACAGGCCGACAGGATCAGCACCGCGGCCTTGTAGGCCCAGACATTGTAGCCGACGAAACGCGCGCGCATTTCGTTCTGCTTAATCGCCTTGACGACGCGGCCGAACGGCGAATGAACGAGCCGCCACAGAAAGATCGTCACGGCCATGAAGACGACCAGGACGAAATAGAACAGCGCAACATTGCTCTTGAGATCGAAGCTGGCGAAGCCGGTCGTCACCGGCAGGCGCTCGATCTTGAGCAATCCATCCTCGCCGCCGGTGATCGAGGTCGCCTTGATGGCGATGAACCAGAACACCTGACCGAAGGCGATGGTCATCAGCGCGTAGTAGATGCCGCGCCGGTGCGAGATGAACAGCGCGACGATCAGTCCGGCGATCGCTGCCGCCGCTGCTGCCGCAGCGATGCAGAACCAAAGATTCGGCCAGACATGATGCTGAGCGAGACCGAAGGCATAGGCGCCGATGCCGAAGAATGCGCCATGGCCGAAAGACGGCAGGCCGGCGTGGCCGAGCACGAGGTTATAGGCGAGCGCATACGTGGCGAAGATCAGGATCTCGACGCCGAGATATTGATAGAGCCCGACCTTTTCGATCCAGAGCGGCACGCTGGCAAAAAGTAGCCAGGTGCCGATCATGGCGAGCGTAATAGCCGGAGCGCCGCGTTCGATGTGCGTCATCAGACCTCCAGCACGCTCTTCTTGCCGAACAGGCCGCGGGCGCGGAACGCCACGACGCCGATCAGCAGCAGATACATCGACAGCATCGACCATTCGGAGGCATAGGCTGCCGACAGGCCGACCACCATGCCGACCAGCAACCCGCCAATGACAGCGCCCCAGAAACTGCCGACGCCGCCGAGCACGATGATCAGGAACGCCGGCACCACGGCATCGACGCCCATATGCGGACGGATGCCCCAGAGCGGCGCCATGACGACGCCGGCAAAGGCTGCGAGCATGGTCCCGAGCACGAAAATCCACACGCGCAGCCGCGTCAGATCGATGCCGAGGGCCTGGACGATCTCGCTGTCATGCGCGCCGGCCTTGACCATGGCGCCGAACCGCGTGCGCTCGACGATGAACCAGACGCCGGCCATCGCCACGATGGCCATGGCGCCGGCCCAGAAGCGGTAGGTCGACCAGATCAGATCGAGCATGATGAAGCCGCCGCCAATGCCGTTCGGCACCGGCAGCATGTAATCGCGCGTGCCCCAGATGACGCGGATCATTTCCTCCAGCACCATGGCGACACCGAAGGTGAGCAGCAAGCCGTAAAGGGGATCGCGGCCGTAGGTGCGGCGCATCAGCCGCTCCAGCACCAGCCCGAACGGCGCCACCAGGATCGGCGCGACCACGATGGCGGCGGCAAAGCGCCAGCCGAGCGGCACCGCGGCCCAGGCGGCGACCGCCGCGTCCGGCAGCGGCAGCTTCGCGGCGCACACCGCGTAGGCGAAATAGGCGCCGAGCGCGAACAGCGATCCGTGCGCGAGATTGATCTGCTCCATCAGGCCGAGGATGAGCATGAAGCCCAGCGCCACCAGCGAGAACAAGAGGCCCAGCGTAATGCCGTTCAACAGGTGCGGCAGAAGTTCGAGCATCGGTACAAATGTCTCTCGTCCAGGATTGAAAAGCCGGCGCCCCGGACCTGCTTGTCCGGAGCGCCGGTTGCGAGTGCACCCGGAAACTACATTTCGAAGGTCGGGACGTCCGGAAACGCCTTCAGCTTGCACTTCTGGGCCGCGGCGTCGTCCAGCGTGGCTTCGGGCTTCGACCAGCTGATGATCTCGTAGAGATCGGTCTCGTCCTTTGGCTTGCGGTTACGCCGCGCGAGATAAATCGTCTGCTGCACCTGATGCGTCACGGGATCGATATAGGCATCGAAGTGCTGCATGCGATCCGAGGCCGACATCTTGTGGCCCTCGAGCTGCTTGATGACGGCGTGGTTATTGGTCGACCCGGCGCGCTCGATGGCCCGCAGAAGCTCGCGCGTCGCCATGTAGCCGTTGTAGGAGACGTTGCCCGGCACCGGGATCGGCGATTGCGGGTTGGCTTTCTTCCAGCGCGCGACGAAGTCGTCGACGCCCGGCAGCGCCAGCTTGTGATACCAGGTGGTACCGAACACGCCGAACAAAGTGTCGGCAGCGCCCCAGATGTCCGGCCAGTCCTGCTGGTTGTTGATCCAGGCCGTTTTCTCTTCGAGCTTGAGCGAGCTGATCTGCTGACGCAGCACCTTCATGTCATCGCCCCCGATCGCCATGGCAACGACGTCGGGTTTGGCCTGCTGCACTTTCAGCAGGTATGACGTGAAGTCGCGCGTGTTCTGCGGCACCAGCAGGTTGTCGATGATCTTGCCGCCGGCGCCTTCGACCTGCGTCTTGGTCGCCGCCGAGGTGGTGTGGCCCCAGACATAGTCGTTGGTGAGCAGCAGCCAGTTCTTGCCGATGCCGGAGACGGCGTTCTGCACCGCCGCCTTGGAGAAATTGGTGCCGTTGCCGTCCCACACGAACTTGATGCGCGAGCAGTTCTCGCCGGCTTCGCTTGGCGCCGAGGAGTTGCTGTTCAGATAGATGGTGCCGTACTTGTTGGCGACCTGGGTGATGGCGTTGGCGACGCCCGAATGCACGGCCCCGATCAGGAAGCCGCAGCCGTCCTGTGAGATGAAGCGCTCGGCGACGCGCGTGCCGGTCGCAGGGTTGGTTTCGGTGTCCGCCGTGATCCATTCGATCTTGCGGCCGAGCACGCCACCTTTGGCATTGAACTCGTCGATCGCCATGCGCATGCCGCGCAGGTCGTCCTGTCCGCTGTTGCCGTATTGGCCGCTGGCGTCGCAGGTGAGGCCGATTTTGATGGGCTTTTTGGCGCCCTGCGCCAGAACCCGGGTGTGTTGCCATGGCCCGAAGAAAGCCGCGGTGGTCAGCAAGCCGCCTTTGACGACCGTGCGGCGCGAGAGGCCGCCATTCGATGAGCGTCGCTTCATTGTTCCCTCCAATCGTGGCCGCACTTGTTGGCAGGCGTTCCACAATTATAGAATAAACGTTCCAAGTATGCTGTAAAGTGAAATAAACCAGCTATCGCCAGAATCGCGGTAGGCAGTGGAGGGCAGGATTGCGAAGGCCATGACCGCCAAGGCGAAAACAAAGGTGTCCCGAGCCGACACATACGAGGAGTTGCGGCAGAAGATCGCCCGTCTGCACGCGGATTTCTCCGACCGGCTGCGCGTGATCGCCGAGTTCGCGCTCGAGCACCCGACCGAAATGGCGCTCGGCACGGTCGCGGAAGTAGCACAGCGCGCCAAGGTGCAGCCGTCGGCGATCGTCCGCTTCGCCCACGCCGTCGGCTACAGCGGCTTCACCGAGATGCAGCAGGTCTTCCGCGTGCGTCTCGTCGACAATGTCGTGCCGAGCTACAAGGAACGCATCACCCGCATGCGCCGCGACGGCGGCTTCGACGGCGGCAGCGAACCGCATTCGGTGCTGTCGCGCTTCGCCTCGGAAGGCATCGTCTCGCTCGAAAGCCTGCAGGATCGCGTCAGCGACAATGATCTCGCCCGCGCCATCGACCTTCTCGCCACGGCGCGGCACATCTATGTCCTCGGCCTCGGCGGTTCTTTCCCCGTCGCCGCGCACCTGACTTATGTGTTGCGCAAGTCCGGCCGCCGCGTCGTGATGCTGGACGGTCTCGGCAGCGCCATCATGGATCAGGCCAGCCAGGCGACGCCGCAGGATGCGCTGGTCGCCATCAGCTTCCGCACCTACAATCCGGACACCGCCAGGGTGTTTCCGGAAATCGTGGCGCTCGGCGTACCGGCAATCACCATCACCGACAGCCTGCTCAGTCCCATCGTCGCCGGCGCGACGGTCGTGTTCGAAATTCCCGATATGCCCGAACCTTCGCTGCGCACCATGGTGGCGCCGATGTGCCTGGCACAGACCCTGGCCGTGGGTCTGACCCTCACTGCCGATTGATCGTTCGGCGTGCCGCAAGATTTTCGAACAAGGGCTGGAAGCCATGAGTACACGACTTCTGGAAGGCAAGGTTGCGCTGGTGACCGGGGCAGGCCGCGGCCTGGGACGCGCCTTCGCCGAACGCCTGGCGGCTCTCGGGTGCCACATCGCCGTTCATGGCATGCGCGAGCATGGCCCGGCGGAATTCGGCGGCGCGCAGACGCTGACGGATGTGGCTGCTGCCATCGCCGCGACACATGGCGTCCGCACGGTGAAGATACTCGGCGATCTGACGGTGCCGGACGATATCGCCCGCGTGATTGCCACGGCTGAGTCCGAACTCGGCTCTGTCGATATCCTCGTCCACAACGCCGGCGGCGACATCGCCGCCAAGGGTGGCAAGCCCGATCCCAACGACGTCGTGCATATCAAGGCTGAGGACGTACGCGCGGTGATCGACCGCAACCTGATGAGCACGATCTTCGTCTGTCAGGCCGTCGCCAAGGGCATGATGGAGCGCCGCAGCGGCCGCATCGTCACCATCGGCTCGGTTGCTGCCTTCAAAGGGCGCACCAACGCGTCGATCTATGCCACGGCCAAGGCGGGAGCCTTGCACTTCACCCGTTGTCTCGCCGACCAGCTGCGGCCCTATGACGTCACAGTCAACTCCATTGCACCGGGAGACACACGCACCGAACGCTTTGTTGCGACGCGCGCGGTCGATCCGGCGCGGATGGCGGAAAGCGGTACGCTCGACCGCATCGCCACTGTCGATGAAGTGGCGCGGGTGGTCGAGTTCTTCGCCGGCCCCATGGGCGCATTTGTGTCAGGCCAGGTCCTGAGGGTCGACGGCGGCGGCCAGCTCTGGGCTGGCTAGAGCCGGCAGGCCAATGCCGGAACATTCCGGGCGGCGCGCCGTTCATGCCGCATGGATTTGGGAAAACGACAGGCCCTGCAGAAAGCGCTCACCGCGGCGACGGATCGCGGCGCCCAGATCGTCATCCGGCGCGGCGGCCTCGAGATCGGCATTCTGCCCGACTTCGTCTGCTTCGAAACCTATGTCGAAGCGACGGCGGTCGACGGCCAGATGCTGACGTTCCGCTACGAAGAGATCGAGGACGTCAAGACGACGGCTTAGGGCGATAAGCGTAGCGCTGTTGTTCCATCGCTGCGAAACGCAGTGAGTGGAGGGAACGAAGCGCTGGGCCTGCCGGTTCTCCCGCCGTCATCAACCAGCAGGTGAGCCATGGACACGCGTTACTCCATTATTCGCAGCGATCATTCGTCCTGGACGGTCGATCACGACGGCGATGTCGGCGGCGACTACGCCAGCAAGGAAGCGGCCTTCGAGGCGGTGGCGGCGGCCGCCTCCAATTCCATCCGCGACGGCCTTGGCGTGACCATTACAGTGCCGTCGCCGGCTCCCGGAGACAATGTACTCGGAACCAAGGATAACGCATGACCTCGGCCGCCGACTTCGAACGATTTGCCAAGGCCGCCGAAGAGACGGCTGCGGTTCACCGTGACATTCAGGCGAACATTGACGCCAAGGAAAAAGCTGCCGGCAAGAAGAACGGCGGTGGAGAAAGTCAGGCGATGCAGGCTGGCGCGCGGCCGTATCCCGAACTGCCGATGCCAAAGCAGCATCTCAAGAAGCCCGGCAATGAAGCCGATCTCAAACTGGCGCCGATGGTTGACGCGCCGCACTACCTCGGCTCTGAAAAGCTTAAGGACAAGGCGGCGATCATCACCGGCGGCGATTCCGGCATCGGCCGCGGAGTGGCCGTGCTCTACGCGCGTGAAGGCGCCGACGTTGTCATCGTCTATCTCAGCGAACACGAGGACGCGCGCGAGACCCGGCGTCTCGTGGAAAAGGAAGGGCGACGCTGCCTGACGATCGCAGGCGATGTGTCCGATCCCGAATTCTGCCGCGCCGCTGTGGCGCGTACGGTCGAGGAGTTCGGGCAGCTCGACATCCTGGTCAACAATGCCGCTTTCCAGGAGCATGTGCAGGATTTCGACGATCTTACCGAGCAGCAATTCGACCGCACGCTGAAGACCAACCTTTACGGCTACTTCCACATGGCAAAAGCCGCGGTGCCGCACATGAAGCCGGGCAGCGCCATCGTCATGACCGGCTCGGTTACGGGCCTGATGGGCAGCAGCAACCTGCTCGACTACTCGATGACCAAAGGCGGCATCCACGCCTTCGTGCGCTCGCTGGCAACGCACCTGGTACCGAAGGGCATCCGCGTCAACGCGGTGGCGCCGGGCCCGGTCTGGACACCGCTCAACCCTGCCGACCGCAATGCCGAGGCGGTGACCAGGTTCGGCGGCAGCGTGCCGATGAAGCGCCCGGCGCAGCCGGAAGAGATCGCGCCGGCCTTTGTCTTCCTCGCGGCGCCGAGCTGTTCCAGCTACATCACCGGCGAGGTTCTGCCGATCATCGGCGGCTATTCCGGCGGCTGACGCCGGTCTTTCCGGCCTGCGAATTTTGGCTACACTCCCGGGCAAATGACAAATCGCCCGGGGGAAATGCCTTTGCAGGATGCAGGCTCGTTCGATTACATCGTCGTTGGCGCAGGTAGCGCCGGATGCGTTCTGGCGGAACGGTTGTCGGCGTCAGGCAAGCACCGAGTTCTGCTGCTTGAGGCCGGCGGTCGCGACCGCAACATCTGGATTCACATTCCGCTCGGCTACGGAAAGCTGTTCACCGACGCGCGCGTCAATTGGCTCTATCAGACCGAGCCGGAACCGGAACTGAACGGCCGTCGCATCATTCAGCCGCGCGGCAAGGTGCTGGGCGGCTCGAGTTCGATCAACGGCCTGCTTTATATCCGCGGCCAGCGCGAAGATTTCGACCAGTGGCGCCAGCTTGGCAATGCCGGCTGGGGCTTCGACGACGTGCTGCCGTATTTCCGCAGATCCGAGGATCAGGAGCGCGGCGCCGACGATCTGCACGGGAAGGGCGGCCCGCTCTGCGTGTCGGACGTCGAGACGCATCCGCTGTGCGAAGCCTTCATCAAGGCATCGGAGCAGGCGGGCCATCCGCGCAATGACGACTTCAACGGTCCGAGCCAGGAAGGCGCCGGCTACTATCAGCTCACGGCGCGCAACGGCCGGCGTTGCTCGACAGCAAAAGGCTATCTCAAGCCGGCGTTGAAGCGTGCCAATCTGAAGGTCGTGTCGCAGGCTCTGGCGACGCGCATCCTGTTCGAGGGCAAGCGCGCCGTCGGCGTCGAGTACCGCCAGCACGGTCAGCTCTTTCAGGCGCGGGCAGCGGGCGAAGTCGTGCTGTCCGGAGGCGCCTTCAATTCACCGCAACTGCTGCAACTGTCCGGCGTCGGGCCGGGCGATCTCTTGCGCTCGCACGGCATCGAGGTGCGGCACGAGCTGCGCGGCGTCGGAGCCGATCTGCAGGATCACTTCCAGGCACGCTTCCAGTATCGCTGCACCGAGAAGATAACCGTCAACGACACGATGGCGAGCTTCGCGAAGCGTGTCGGCGCGGCGCTCGACTACGCCCTCTACCGCAAGGGGCCGCTGACCATCGGCGCCGGCTATGCCGGCGGCTTCTTCAAAACCGATCCGTCGCTGGCGTCACCCGACGTGCAGATCCACTTCATCCTGTTCAGCGCCGACAGTGTCGGGCAAAAGCTGCATACGCATTCCGGCTTCCTCGCGTCGGTCTGCCAGTTGCGCCCGCACAGCCGCGGCACCGTGCATATCAAGTCGGCCGATCCGGCCGAGGCGCCCGCCATCCGGGCGAACTACATGTCCGCGGCTTTCGACCGCGACGTGATGATCGCCGGCATGAAGCTCACTCGGAGAATCATGAGTCAGCCGGCGATCACGCGTTATGTCGCCGAGGAGATCAATCCCGGCCCGCAGACGCAGAGCGATGAAGCGCTGCTCAACTTCGCGCGCGACAAGGGCACGACGGTATTCCACCCGGTGAGTACCTGCCGCATGGGGCCGGACGCCAACGCGGTGGTCGACGAACGTCTGCGTGTGCGCGGGCTCGACGGCTTGCGCGTTGCCGACGGTTCGATCATGCCGACCTTGGTGTCGGGCAACACCAACGCGGCAATCGTCATGATCGGCGAAAAATGTGCGGACCTGATGCTGCAGGACGCGATGCGGCCGGCAGCGGCGGCGTAGCTAGACCTGCTCGGCGTTGAGATAGGCGAGCCGCGCGCCGCAGAAGGCGCAGAACACGCCGAGGCCGAGCGCGGTCAGGCCGGCGATCACGTCGATGGTGCCGCCGAGATTGCCGCTTTTGCTCATGACGCCGCCCGCGGTGGCCATCGCGAACACGACGGCAATGAGGAAACGCTGCGCCAGCCGGGCCATGAATTCGCGGCCGCGCGCCGCGGCGATGAGATAGGCGCCGGTGCCCCAGCCGCCGATGAAGCCGGCGCCGGCAATCGCCCACCAGGCGATCGCGGACGCCATCTGCTTGGCGTTGCCGGCATTGGCCTCGCGCAGCACGGCATCGAGGCCGACGCCGAACACCGTGAGCAGGATATGCACCACTAGCGCCGCGAAGGCGCCGCAGCCGACGGCCGCGGCGTAGTGCAATCTGCGCAGGATATCGCTGTCCATGGTGCCTTTGGGCAATGTGGCTTGGCCGAGGCTTTAAGCCGTCATCCAGACTAGCGCAACGCCCGGGCCGGGTCAGCGCCCCGCAGACCTCAGGATTCCCTGGACCACCAGTTCATGAAATTCGCGCTCTAGCGCATCGAGCGCGGCGCGGCGGACGGGGGTCATCAGGCCTTCGGCGCGTTCGGCGTCTTCGATGTCGTCGTGGTCGGGCTGCAGGGGAGGGGCTTCTTTGAAGGCGAGACGCATGGATAATTTCCGGGCGACAGTGTGTTTCCGGCACAGCTATCTGAGTCGGCCGTCTGCGGATAAGTCCCCCGGACAAAAATATCGGTCGGCCGCCGGCGCTCGAAATTTAAAAATTGTCAACGATTTGATGGGCCGTTCGGCGCGTCGTCGCGAGGAAAAAGCTTGCTCTCGATCCAGCCGAGACCGGCCAGCACGACAAGCGTCAGCACCACGCCGATGATGACGAGATGCCAAGCCGCCAATGCGCAGGCGATGCCGAGCGCCGCTGTGACCCACACCGACGCTGCCGTCGTCAGCCCCTGAACCGTGCCGGACTCCTTATCGCGCAGCACCACGCCGGCGCCGATGAAGCCGATACCGGTGAGCACGCCTTGCAGCACGCCCTGAACGACGCGGCTCAGCGCATCCGGATGCTCGTCGAGGCCGCGGAAATCGATGGCGGTCATTGTCGCCAGCGCGGTGCCAACCGCCACGAGCGCCAGCGTCCTGATGCCAAGCGGTTTGCCCTGCATCTCGCGATTGACGCCGATCGCGATGCCGGCGCCGGTGGCGGCGAGCAGGCGGAATATTTCGTCCCAGGTGTTGGCGTCCATGATGAACAACAACAGGAACCGGCCGCCGAAAGTTCCATCGACGTCGGTGCGGGGCGCATCCAGCTTCAGCGCGGCCGGGCGCGCTGCCGGCGCGCGGTCGATTTGCCAGAGAGTTGTTTGCCCGCCTGCCTGCTGCCGGCCTGCCTTGCGCTCATCCTGAGCGCCTCGCGGAAGTCGGCGGTCCGGCCGTACTTCTTTAGAAGGTCGCGGAAAGCTTCCTCCGTAATCTCGTCGAGGTCTTTCATCTGTTCGCGGGCCATCAGGGAGATCGCGTCCCACGTGGCGCGGTCGATCCTGATGCGCTTGCCGACGAGATCGTCGTCAACGGAAGAGCCGCGCGGTCTGACGCGGCTCTTGTCGTTCTTCGTTACGGTTTTCTTGCTGTTTTTCTTGCGGGCCATGCGGCCAGCATAACGCGCCAGAGCCGTCCTGGCTCCGGGTGTCGTCAGCCTTCGCCGATTTCTTTCAAAATCTCTGCCGTGTGCTCGCCAAGCTTGGGCGAGGGGCGGTCGCTGGCGGCGCGCCAGCCGTCGATCACGATCGGCGTGCGCACGCCCGGGATCTTGCCCGACTTTGCGTCGGCGCTGGGATATTCGAGCTTCATGCCACGATGAATGACCTGCGGGTCCTCGAACACCTGCTCGACATTGTTGATCGGTCCGGCGGGAACGCCCTGCGCTTCGAGTTGCTTGAGGAGATCGTCGCGCTTCATCTTCGAGGTGAGTGCCGACAGCTTGCCGATCAGTTCATCGCGCCGCGTCAGACGGCCGGTGTTGTCGGCATAGGCCGGGTCGGTGCCCAGTTCGGGCGCGCCGAGAATATTGCACAGCTTGACGTACTGGCCGGTATTGCCGGTGGCGATGATGACGTGTCCGTCCGCGACCGGGAAAACCTGGTACGGCACGATGTTGGCGTGGGCGTTGCCGATGCGCTTCGGGATGTTGCCGGAAACGAGATAGTTCAACGCCTGGTTGGACAGCACACCGACGGTTGAGTCGACCAGCGCGGTGTCGACATAGCAGCCCTTGCCGGTGGCCTTGCGTTGATGCAGTGCAGCAAGAATGCCGATGACCGAATAGACTCCGGTGAAGATGTCCGACATCGGAATACCAATACGGGTCGGCTCGCCATCCGCCATGCCGGTCAGGTCCATGACGCCGCCCATGCCCTGTGCCATCAGGTCGTAGCCGGCGCGCTTGGCATAGGGCCCGTCCTGCCCGAAGCCGGTCACTGAGCAATAGATCAGGTGCGGGAACTCATCCTTCATGCTCGCATAATCGAGCTTGAACTTGGCGAGACCGCCGACCTTGAAATTCTCGATCAGCACGTCCGACTTCGCCGCCAGCTTGCGAACGATGCGCTGGCCTTCAGGATCCTCGAAATCGAGTTCGATCGAACGCTTGCCGCGGTTGGCGGCGTGAAAATAGGCAGCGCCGAGGTGATCGCCGCCCTTGCTTTCGACGAAGGGCGGGCCCCACTGGCGGGTATCGTCGCCGGCGCCCTTGCGCTCCACCTTGATGACGTCGGCGCCGAGGTCGGCCAGCGTCTGTCCTGCCCAGGGACCGGCCAGGATGCGGGCGAGTTCGAGGACGCGGATGCCTTGGAGCGGCTTGGACATATTCTAAATCTCCGGGAACTTGGGCAGTGGCAGGTCGGTGGCGCTTATAGAGGCATCGTCCAAGGCTGGCCATACCGGAATTACTCTGAGGGCCAAGGGGTTGCGCAGGAATTCCGGGTCGCGCTATGGCGCTGTGCCGCACCGGCGGATAATGTCGTCGCGGGGGCAAATGCTATAGCAACCGCTATTCTATGAATGCGACATTGGGTGGGTGAAAATCCGCCACAACAAAAGACTGCAAATCAAGATGGAGGAAAATCGGATGACCAAAAAACTGACCACCCTGCTGGCGGCCGCGGCCGTCGTTGCGCTGTCGGCCTCGGCGCAGGCCCAGATCACCATGAAAGCCTCGCACCAGTTCCCGGGTGGCAAGGGCGATCCGCGCGACGAGATGGTGCAGATCATCGCCAAGGAAATGAAGGCGGCCGGCGTCGACATCCAGGTTTATCCGGGCGCGTCGCTGTTCAAGCCGAACGATCAGTGGAACGCGCTGGTCAACGGCCAACTCGACTTCGCCGCGTTCCCGCTCGATTACGCCTCGGGCAAGGTCGGCGCCTTCTCCGCCACGCTGATGCCCGGCCTGGTGCGTAACCACGATCGCGCCGCGCGCCTCAACAGCTCGCCCTTCATGAAGGAGATCAAGGCCAAGATCGAGAAGGCCGGCGTCGTCGTCGTCGCCGATGCCTGGCTCGCGGGCGCGGTCGCCTCGAAGAAGGGCTGCATCCGCAAGCCGGACGACATCAAGGGCCAGAAGATCCGTTCGGCCGGTCCGACCTTTGCCCAGATGTGGCAACAGGCCGGCGCTTCGATCGTCAACATCCCGTCGAACGAAGTCTACAACGCGCTGCAGACCGGCGTCGCCGAAGGCACCGACACCTCGAACGGCAGCTTCGTCTCGTTCCGCATCTACGAGCAGGTCAAGTGCATCACTGCGCCGGGCGAAAACGCGCTGTGGTTCATGTACGAGCCGGTGCTGATGTCGAAGAAGAGCTACGACAAGCTCTCGGCCGACCAGAAGAAGGCGCTGATGGCCGCCGGCAAGAAGTCGGAAGACTATTTCAATGCCGAAAGCCGCAAGCTCGACGACAAGATGGTCGAAACCTTCAAAAAGAACAATGTCGAGGTCGTGACGCTGACGAAGGAAGAGTACGACGCCTGGATCAAGATCGCCCAGCAGAGCTCGTACAAGGTGTTCGCCAGCGAAGTGTCGGACGGTCAGAAGCTGATCGACGCCGCTCTGGCTGTGAAGTAGCTGACATCCGCTATCGATCGGCCGGCCTCGTGCCGGCCGATTTTTCTTGAGAGATCTACCGAGGGGACCATGGAACTCTTTACCCGCATTGTGCGGTGGCTTTCGGTGGCGTTCGGCGTGTTCGCGGCGGCGCTCACAGCCGCTGCCGTGGTCATCGTTTGCCAGATGGTATTCGTTCGTTACGTGCTCAACGAGACGACGATCTGGCAAACCGACTTCGTCACCTACAGCCTGGTCGCCGCAACCTTCCTCGGCAGCCCTTACGTTCTGCTGACCAAGGGCCACGTCAATGTCGATGTGCTGCCGATCTATTCCGGTCCACGTGCGCGCTGGTGGCTGGCCTTATTCGCGGTGACGGTTTCGCTCCTGTTCGTCGTGGTGATGACCTGGCTTACCGCCTCATTCTGGCTCGAGGCTTATGAAAACAACTGGCGCTCGGACTCGATGTGGCGCGCGCGCCTTTGGATTCCCTACATGGCCATGCCGGTCGGTCTCGGCATCCTGTCTCTCCAATATATCGTCGACTTGCTCGACCTGGTGACGGGGCGCGAGCCGCCCTTCGGCATCACGGGCGAAGGTCCCGCCGTTTCGATCAAGGAGTCCGGGATATGAGTCCGGCCACGCAGGGCATTCTTGTCTTCATCGTCACGGTCGCTGTCTTTCTGACCGGCGCGCCGGTCGCCTTCGCGCTCGGCGCGGTGGGCATCGCCTTCCTCGTGATTTTCCAAGGGCCGGCCGCGCTTCATGTCGCGGCCGAGACGCTCTATTCGGGGCTGCACGACTTCACGCTCGTGTCGATCCCGATGTTCATCATGATGGGCGCGGCGATCGGTTCGTCGCCGGCCGGTCGCGATCTCTACATCGCGCTCGATCGCTGGCTGTATCGGGTGCCCGGCGGCCTCGTGGTGTCCAATCTCGGCGCCTGCGCCATCTTCGCCGCGCTGACCGGTTCGTCGCCGGCCACCTGCGCCGCGATCGGCAAGATGGGCATTCCGGAAATGCGCAAGCGCGGCTATCCGGACGAAGTCGCCACCGGTTCGATCTGCGCCGGCGGCACCTTGGGCATTCTCATCCCGCCGTCGATCACGTTGATCCTGTACGGCATCGCCACTGAAACCTCGATCGGCCGTCTGTTCCTCGCCGGCGTCATGCCGGGTCTGCTGCTGACCGCTTTGTTCATGGGCTGGACCGTCTTCTACATCTGGAAGTCGGGCTTCCGCGCCTATGCGGCGGGCTTCCGCTACACGTGGAAGGAAAAGTTCTCGGCGATTCCGAAGGTCGCGCCGTTCCTCGTCATCGTCATCGCCGTGATGTACGTGCTGTATGGCGGCATTGCGACGCCGTCGGAGGCGGCCGGTGTCGGCGCGGCGTTCTGTGTGCTGTTTGCCGTGCTGATCTATCGCATGTGGAACCCGATGGAGTGGTGGAGCATTCTCCGTTCCACCACGCGGGAGTCGGTGATGATCCTGATGATCATCGCGACTGCCGTGTTGTTCGGCTACATGCTGACGTCGCTTTACATCACCCAGACGCTGGCGGAAGCGATTGCCGCCATGAACGTCAACAAATGGGTGCTGATGGGCCTCATCAACCTGTTCCTGCTCGTCTGCGGCTGCTTCATTCCGCCGGCGGGCATCATTCTGATGACGGCGCCTATTCTGCTGCCGATCATCACAGCGGCGGGGTTCGATCCGATATGGTTCGGCGTCATCATGACGATCAACATGGAAATCGGCCTGATCACCCCGCCGGTCGGTCTGAACCTGTTTGTCGTCAATGCGATAGCGCCGGACGTGCCGACCAAGACCGTGCTTTGGGGCTCGGTGCCCTATGTCGGGATGATGGTGCTCTGCATCGTGATCTTGTGTATCTTTCCCGAGATCGTCACATGGCTACCCGACTATTTGATGGGGCCCGTCGTCAAGTAAAGTCGCTAAGATAGGAGCGTCATGAACACCTCGTTTTTCGGCGATCTCCTGCAATCGATATCGGACCGCGGCCGGGCCCTGCTCGACCGCGGCCGGCGCGGCGACACCGCGGCGCGGTCGGAGAGCTTTGTTGAGCTCTGCGAAGATCTGCTGTCGGGCCGTGGCGAGGCCTCCGGCGTGGCCCGCGCCCGCGACATCCTGTCCCGCTATTCCGAGCTGACGATCGGACCGCGCATCGCCTTCTTCGAGGCGCTGGCCACCCGCTTCGGTGTCCAGCCCGAAAAGGTCAGCGAAGCGATTGCCGCCTGGCAAGCCAATCCGAACGACGACACTGCCGCCAAACTGCACGTCGCCTCCGAGCCGCGCCGGCAGGAGCTGTTCCGCCGTCTCAATCTGGCGCCGGGTGGCACCGCGGCGCTGGTGCGCATGCGTGAGCACCTCATCGACGTGCTGCCGAACCGGCCGGACTTGCAGCCGGTCGACGAGGATTTCGTCCACCTGTTCACGTCGTGGTTTAATCGCGGCTTCCTGGTGCTGCGCCATATCGACTGGTCGACGCCGGCGAACATCCTGGAAAAGATCATCCGCTACGAGGCGGTGCACGAGATCAGCGACTGGGACGATCTGCGCCGCCGCATCGATCCGCAGGACCGGCGCTGTTACGCCTTTTTCCATCCGGCGATGGTCGACGACCCGCTGATTTTCGTCGAGGTCGCGCTCACCCGCGACATCCCGGAGGCCATCGCGCCGATCCTGGCGCCCGAGCGCGAGCCGGTCGAGACGGACAAGGCGCGCACTGCGGTGTTCTACTCGATCTCGAATTGCCAGCGCGGGCTGGCTGGCGTGTCTTTCGGCAACTTCCTGATCAAGCAGGTGGTCGAGGAAGTGTGCCGTGAACTGCCGAAGCTGACGACGCTCGTGACGCTGTCGCCGGCGCCGACCTTTGCCAGATGGCTCAAGCGCGAGCGTGCGCAGGAGACCTCGCCCGCCATCAACGACGCCGACAAGCAGGCGCTCACCGCGCTCGACGAGCCCGGCTGGTGGTGCGATGCCGACAAGGCCGCGCAATTGCGCGAGCCGATGCTGCGTGCGGCTGCGTATTATTATCTCCGGGCCAAGACGCCGCGCGGACTGCCGGTCGATCCGGTGGCGCGCTTCCATCTCGGCAATGGCGCGCGGCTCGAACGTCTCGACTGGCTCGCCGACCTCTCCGACAAGGGCATCGCCCAGTCCTACGGGCTGATGGTCAACTATCTCTACGATGTCGAGCACATCGAGAAGAACCACGAGGCCTTCGCCGAGCAACGCACCGTGGTCGCGGCATCGAGCGTGCAGCGCTACGTGCGTCCGTCGCTCGAACTGGTGCCGGGCTAGGAGCGGCCGTAGACCGGGATGACGCCGCCGCGGGTGACGGCGTTGTCCGGCGAGGCGAGGAACACGATCGTCGCCGCGACCTCCTCGACCTTCGGCCATTTGTCGAAATTCGCCTTCGGCATGCCCTTGCGGTTGGCCGGTGTGTCCATGATCGACGGCGCCACCGCATTCACGAGGATGCCATCCTTGGCCACTTCCTCGGCGAGCGCGATCGACAGAGTGGCGACGCCGGACTTGGCGATCGTATAGGCGCTCATGCCGGCGCCCGAGCGCGGCTCCAGCGCGGGGCGCGCCGCGACATTGACGATACGGCCGCCGCCGGCGGCCTTGATCGCCTTCACCGCCGCGCGGCAGCACAGGAAGCAGGAGACGAGATTGCCGTCGATCTGCTTCATCAGCGCCGCCTTGTCGGTGTCCTCCACCGCGCCCGCGGCGAAACCGCCGGCGATATGGATCGAGGCCCACAGCTTGAGCCCGCTATAGAGCCCGTCGACGACGGTCTCGTCGGCGAGATCGCCGGCCGCGACCAGCCTGACGTGCTTGTTGTCGCGATGGGCAAAGCGCAGCGCTTCTGGCTCATGGCGATAGGGCACGACGCACTGTGCGCCCTGGCCGAGCAGCGCGCCGACCACGGCTTCGCCAAGCGCGCCGGTGCCCCCGGTGACGACGACGAGTTTGTCGGTGAAGAGCATGGCGCAGTTCCACGGGTGTCATCGCCCCGCGCATAGCCGTTCGAAGAACGGCGTTCTTTCAGAACGCCTATGAGCGGGCGATCCAGTATCCGCCAGGTCGGCGGGACAGTCGAGCGTTTGTGACTACCGGATGCCCCGTTTTCGCGGGGCATGACGGAGTCAGACTAGCCTCGCCCGCGCTTCACGCGCATCGGCAGCACCTGATACTCCATCCAGTTCGCCACCTCGCTGACGCGCAGCTTCTTGTCGAGCACGTTCTGGCTGATGCCGTGGCGCCAGGACAGCCGCTTGCAGGTGGGGTCGCGGTCGAGCGCGTCGAGGTCGCGGGCAAATTCCCTCATGTCGGCTTCGTCGGCGAAGAAGCCTTCGCCGATCAGCCGCGTGCCGATGCGCCGGACGATGGCCGCGAGTTCCTTGAGCGGATATTCGGGGTGGTACTGCACGCCCCACGCCGTCGAACCCGGCGTGCGGAACTCCACCGCTTGCACCTGCGACATGGCGTTGCTGGCGAGCACGGTCGCGCCCGCCGGCAGCACCTCGACCTCGTCGAGATGCACCGTCGGCGCGTTGAAGACGTCGAGCTTGCCGACATACATCGGATGCTTGCGGCCGGACTCGGTGAGGCGGATGCCCCGGCCGAAACCGATCTCGCGGCCCTTCGGATTCTTGCGCACCACGCCGCCGGCGGCGACCGTGATGATCTGCAGCCCCCAGCACGAGCCGAAAACCGGCGTGCCGGTGGTCAGAGCCTGCCGCACCAGATCGATCTGGCGGGTGACTTCGGCGCCGCCATTGTAGAGGTGCAGGCTGGATCCGGTGATGGCGATGCCGTCATAGCCCTCGAGCGCCTGGCCGGCCGGCAATTGGGCCGAAACATCGGCCGGGTAGCAGATATCGACCTCGGCCACCGGCAACAACTCGCGCAACAGGCCGGCATAACCCTCGCTGGCCGGGGTGCCGCCGACGGCAACGTGTTCGGCCATGGTGGCGGGGGAGTTGCCTTCGATAACGAGGAGACGGGGGGTAGGCATTGTGACCTTGAAGGGCGGGACGTGACGTCAAACCGTAACAACAAAAGAGATATGTCGAAGCCAAGGCGCTGGCAAAGGCATTTGGGCTTAGGCTGACGGTTTTTTGGGTTTTAAGCGACGTTAACGCCGGCCGCCTAGATTGGCGCCCGGGCAGACCGCCCCGATCGCCGCCTTCCAGGGGCGCCGAACCGGAAGAATTTCATGGCCAATACCCCACAGGCCGGGCCTGCAGCGGCCGACTACGATCTCGCCATCATCGGCGGCGGCATCAATGGCGCCGGGCTGGCGCGCGACGCCGCCGGGCGCGGCCTCAAGGTGCTGCTGGTCGAGATGAACGATCTGGCGGCGGGCACGTCGTCGGCGTCATCCAAGCTCGTTCACGGCGGTCTGCGTTACCTCGAGCACCGCGCCTTCCGCCTGGTCGGCGAGGCGCTGTCCGAGCGCGAAGTGCTGCTCGGCATCGCGCCGCACGTCATCCGCCCGATGCGGTTCGTGCTGCCGCCGGCCGCGGGACAGCGCTCGCCGTTGCTGCTGCGTTTCGGTCTGTGGCTTTACGATGTGCTCGGCGCACGCAAGCTGCTGCCGAAGGCGCGGACCATCGACTTGACGCACAACGTCGTCGGCCAGCCCCTCAAGCGCGCCTTCCGTTATGCGTTCGAATACTCCGATTGCTGGGTCGATGACAGCCGGCTGGTCGTGCTCAACGCTCTCGATGCCGCCGAGCGAGGCGCCTCGATCCGCACCCGCACCCGCTGTGTACGCGCCGACCGCCGAAGCGGCGTCTGGGAACTGGTACTGCACGATCACGGCCGCCGCGACACTGCGACGGCTAAGGTGCTGGTCAATGCCGCGGGTCCGTGGATCGGCGAGGTCGCCGACAATGTGCTGCGCCACAAGCTGAAGGCCCGTCTGCGCCTGATTAAGGGCAGCCATATCGTCGTGCGCAAACTGTTCGATCACGACAGTGGCTACATCTTCCAGGCGCCCGGCAAACGCGTTGTCTTCGCTTTGCCGTTCGCTGGCGAGTTCACACTGGTCGGCACCACCGATGAGAACTTCGTCGGCGATCTCAATTCGCCGGCGCCGAGCGCCGACGAAATTCTTTATCTGTGTGAGGTGGTCAACCGCTACTTCCGTCATCCGGTGACGCCGGATGAACTTGCCTGGTCGTTTTCCGGCGTGCGCGCGCTCTACGACGACGGCAAAGGCAAACCGGAAGACGTCACGCGTGACTATCATCTCGAGCTCGAGACGCCGCGCAACGAAGCACCGCTGCTGACCATCTATGGCGGCAAAATCACGACCTATCGTCGTCTCGCCGAAGCCGCGCTGAAGAAGCTCGACCGCATTTTCCCCGGCCGCGGGCCGTGGACCGCGCAGGTCAAGTTGCCTGGCGGTGAATTCGAATGGGCGAACTGGAAGGAAGTGCTAGCGGAAATGCAGATCCGCTGGCCGTTCCTGTCCGAGCCGATGGCGCGGCGCATGCTGCGCGCTTACGGCCTGCGTGCCGAAAAATTTCTGGGCGATGCCGAAAACCTTGAGGCCCTGGGGCCCGTTCTCACAGGCGATCTGACCGCCGCCGAAATCCGCTATCTGGTCGAAAACGAATGGGCGGAGACCGCCGAAGACATCCTCTGGCGCCGCGGCAAGTTCGGTCTGGCGGCCACGGCCGAAGAGCGCGAAGCGATCGACCGGCTGATCGGCGCGCTGCGCCGGCCCGGTCAAGGTTAACCGAACATTACCGGCGCCGCTGCAATTGGGTTAGCATCGTTCACCTCGTATCGACGCGGCCGTGCTCTAATGCGGTCGTGAGGACACCGCCATCGGGGCCGCCTATGCAATACGATTCGAGGGAGCTCGATCGCCGCCTTGAAAAGCTGAAGGTGCTGGTCGTCGACGACGAACCCTTCATGCGCAAGGTCGTGCGGACACTGCTGACCGGCATGGGCGTGCGCAACATCGTCGAGGCGCATGACGGCATGCATGGTCTCGATGCGATCCGCCGCGAGCAACCGGATGTCGTGATCCTCGACTGGAGCATGCCCGGCCTCGACGGGCCGGCTTTCGTGCGTATGGTGCGCTCGCCGCAAACTTTTCCGATGCCGGATATCCCGATCATCATGCTCACCGGACACGGTGAACGTACCAAGGTGATCGAGGCGATCGAGATCGGCGTCAACGAGTTCCTGCTCAAGCCCGTCTCGACCAAGTCGCTGCGCGATCGCATGGCCGCGGTGCTGCTCAATCCGCGCCCGAACATCCGCTCCGGCCAGTATTACGGACCGGCGCCGCGCAAGCTGGTCGATATTCATCGCGACGAAGACGACAGCAAGACGCTCATCTATCTGAACTGATCCGGGCTTTTCATTCCGATTGCGAAGCCTTAGCCTCGGCGCATTGACGCGGCCGGGGGCTAAAGGGTGTCGTATCTCATCGCCATCGACCAGGGCACGACTTCGACGCGCGCCATCGTTTTCGACGCGGCGTTGAAGCCACGCGCGTTGGCGCAGCGGGAGCTGCCGCAGATATTTCCTGCGCCCGGATGGGTCGAGCACGATCCCGAGGAAATCTGGAGCGCCACTGTCGCCGTGGTGCGCGAGGCGATCGCCAAGGCCGGCCTCGCCGCGAAGGATATCGCCGGCATTGGCATCACCAATCAGCGCGAGACGACGGTGGTCTGGGATCGCGCGAGCGGAAAACCCATTCACAATGCCATTGTCTGGCAGGACCGTCGCACCGCGCCATTCTGCGACAGCTTGCGCGCGGGCGGTCACGAGGCGGAGATCGCGGCGAAAACCGGACTGATCGTCGATCCCTATTTCTCCGCCAGCAAGATCGCCTGGCTGCTTGAACACGTCGACGGCGCGCGCGGCAAGGCGGATAGTGGCGCGCTCGCTTTCGGCACCATCGACAGTTTCCTGCTGTGGCGTCTCACCGGCGGCAAGGTCCATGCGACCGACGCCAGCAATGCGGCGCGTACCAGCCTGCTCGAAATTGGACGCGGCGAATGGGACGAAGGGCTGTGCCGAATGTTCGGCGTGCCGATGGCGATGCTGCCTGAGGTGCGTGATTGCGCCGGTTCCTTCGGCTTCACCACGCCGGACCTGTTCGGCGCGGCCATTCCGGTCCTCGGCATGGCTGGCGATCAGCAGGCGGCGACGGTGGGGCAGGGCTGTTTCGCGCCTGGCATGATGAAATCGACCTACGGTACCGGCTGCTTCATGCTGCTCAATACGGGCGCCGAGCGCGTTACTTCGCGCAACCGCCTGCTCTCGACCATTGCCTATCAGCTTGACGGCAAGCGCACTTATGCGCTCGAGGGCGCGATCTTCATCGCCGGCGCGGCGGTGCAATGGCTGCGCGATGGCCTCAAGATCATGGCCAAATCGTCGGAGGCGGGCGTGCTCGCCGCAAGAGCCGATCCGGCGGAAGATGTCTATCTGGTGCCGGCCTTCGTCGGTCTTGGCGCGCCCTATTGGGACGCGCAGGCGCGCGGCGCCATCTTCGGCCTGACGCGCAATTCCGGCGGCGCCGAGATCGCGCGCGCCGCCCTCGATGCGGTGGGCTATCAGACGCGCGACTTGATCGAGGCCATGCATGCCGACTGGCCGGCATCGCGCGGTGCGAAAACGGTGCTGCGCGTCGACGGCGGCATGACGGCGAGCGACCAGACCATGCAGTTTCTTGCCGACATTCTCGCCGCGCCGGTCGATCGTCCGGTGGTGATGGAAACGACTGCGCTCGGCGCGGCCTATCTCGCCGGCCGGGCCGCCGGTCTGTGCCCCGATCTCGACGGCTTCGCCGCCCAGTGGCACTTCGACAAGCGCTTCTCGCCGCGCATGGACGCTGAAATGCGTGAGCGGAAATATGCCGGCTGGCGGGATGCCGTGCGTCGGACTCTGACGCCCGGCTGAGTGTTAGTTTTGGGGCTTGGATTCGGCTGGAGCAGCTTCGGCGGCCGGCTGCACGCCGCCGGTCAGCCGCTCGATGGCCGAGCGCACGGTGTCGCGGGCACTGCGCTCGCGCACGGCGTTGAGGAGCGGCGCTGCCGCGCCGGAGCGGCGGATGAGCGCTTCCGCATCCGGCAGCATGATCGGGTCATCCCAAGAGCCTTGTACAACGAAGGGCAGGCCGAACGGCTGCGCGCCGGCGCGGCTCGCCACCGCCAGCGTCGCCGTGCCCTTGAGATCGAGTTCGCGGTCCGGGATCGACGCCGTGCCGGCGAGCGCCAGCCGCACCGCGGTGCTTTCGACCTTCATGTCCTGCACGTCGACCGTGCCCTGCGCGACGCGCAGCGTCACCTCGATCTTGTCGAACGGCGTGCGGCCGGTGCGGAATTCGCCGCCGCCGGACAATGGCCGCCGTTCAAGGCGCTTGAGCAACTGCTCGACATTGAGCCCGGCAATGGCGCCTTCGCGGCCGGTCAAGGTCGCCGTGCCGGAGAGCGTGCGCGTCATGGCCAGAATGCTCTCGCCGGCGCCGTCGAGCGCCATTGACATCGTGCCTTTGCCTTCGAGGCGCTTCAGGCCAAAAAGCTGGCCAAGACAGGCTTCGAGGTCGACGTCGGCGAACTGCAATTGCGACCTGAAGTCGACCCCGGTGACGGTGTGGGTCAGCGCCACCGAACCCTTGATGACGCCGCCATAGGCCAGCGCTTCGCCGATCGAAACCGACAGCTTGCCGGCGCGCAGATTGGCGCCGATCGCGGTGCGGCCGAACTTGGCGCTACCCATGATGACGTTCGCGGCCGAGAGCCGCAGATCGAAATCGAGGCCGTTGAGGCCGTCCGGCGTCAGCCGCGCATCGTTCCAGGCACGCTGGTTCGCGGTCGAAAGGCGGATGGTTGAAATGTAAGGCGTCAGATCGAGCGTGTCCGAGGCGAGCGTGCCCTGCAGCGTCTGCCGGCCTTCGCTGGAGAAGGCCAGCACGCCTTCGGCGCTGTTGCCGTCGAGCTCGACATTGACGCCGGAGAGGCTGATCGCGTCGCCGACGACGCTGGTCTGCGCCTTGATGGCGAAGCGGCCGAAGCCGCCGCCGGGCAGCGGTTCGTGACCGGCCCAGGTTACGGCGCGGCGCAGCGACGCGGCATCGGCGGCGAGCGTGCCTTCGACCTTGACTGTCGGTTTGGTGCTGAAAGCGCCTTCGAATGCGGCCTTGAGCGGCGCGCCAGAGAGGCGCAGCTTGATGCCGCTGCGGCTGCCGGCGAGCGCCGCGGCAAAATCGGCCAGTGTGACGCTGGCGTCGACTTTTTCGCCGTGCCAGACGAAGTGGCCGGTGGCGACGAAGCTCTTGGCAATCGACGGCCAGGCCAGCGACAGATCGACCGCATAGAGCGTCTCGACCGTGCGGCCGCCGTCCTTGCGCAACATCACGGTGCCATCGTCGATGCGCATTTCGGAGAAGCCGGCGACGCCGTGATCGGCGCGCGGCTTCTGCGCCCGCGCCAATGCGTCGATCAGCGCCGACCAGTTCGAGCCGCCGTCGCGCTCAAGGTCGATGGCGATGGTCGGTTTCTCCAGCGACACATCGGCGAGTTCGACTTTGCCGACCAGCAGCGGGAAGAAGCGCAGCCGCGCCGTCAGCCGTTCGGCGGTCAGCGCCGGCCGTCTGGGGTCGCCCAGCACGACGTCGGAGAAGCTGACACTGCCTTTCGGGAACAGGCTGACGCTCACCTTGCCGCTCCATTGCGGGTCAAGGCCGGTCGCGGCCCGGATGCGGCTGAGGACCTCGCCGCGCACGGTGTCGGGGGAAATCAGGTAGCCGGCGGTCGTCAGCACGCCAGCCGTCACCGCGCCGACGGCGAGCAGCACAAATCCCAAGCGTCGAATGCCAGCAAAAGCCGTCAAAACGGGTAAATCCGAGTGGGTCGAGCCGGTTGGCCCCGGTAAAGGCCAGGGGAATATACCATTGGCCCGGTTGACGCCAACCTGAGCGGTCCGTGTGACGCTTTCATGGCCGCCGGTTGGCCGGCGGCGCCCGGTCCCCGGAATCCGCGATTGGCGTTAACGCCGCGTCTCGCGCGCATCCGGCATCCGCATCAGCAGGATGACCGGGGGGATGCCGGCGAGCACGATCAGCAGCGCGGCCAGGGCGCCGTCCTCGAAACTGCCGCGGGTGGCGAACTGGTAGATCGAGGTCGCCAGCGTCTCGACATTGAGCGGCCGCATCAGCAGCGTCATCGGCAACTCCTTGAGACAATCGACGAACACCAGCAGCGCCGCGCCGGTCAAAGTCGGTGTCAGAAGCGGCAGGTGGATATGGCGCAGCAGCGGCCAGATGCCGGCACCCTCGAGCCGCGCGCTCTCGTCGAACTCGCGGGGCATTTGGGCGAGGCCCGCCTGCACGACGCCGATCGAAATCGAGGAAAACCGCGCCGTGTAGGCGACGATCAGCGCCGCGCTGGAGCCGGCCAGGACCAGACCGAGCTGGACGCCGGCCAGTTTGCCGCTCAACCAGTTGAGAAGCTCGTCGCCGGCGACCAGCGGCGACAACAGGCCGAGCGCCAGCACCGTGCCGGGCACCGCGTAGCCCATACTGGCGATGGCGAGCAGCGGCCGCGCCGCCTTCACCGGCGCCAGCCGCAGCGGAATGGTGGCGGCGATGCCGACCGCCAGCACGACCACGGTCGCCGCGGCGGCGAGCGCGACGGTGGTCGCCAGCGCGGTCAGCAGCGACGGCTCGATGCCGGAGATCAGGCCGCGCCGGATCGCCTCGCGCAACAGATAGCCGCCGGGAATGACGAAGCCGAACGCGACCGGAACCGCGCAGGCGAGCGTTGCCAGCGCAGCGGCGCGGCCGGTCAACGGCAGACGCCGCGTCACCGTGCCGTCCTGCACGTCGCCTTCGACCGATTGCCGGCGCCGCGCGGTGCGCTCGAGCGCGATCAGCAGCGTCACTACCGCCAATAGCGCCAGCGCGATCTGCGCCGCGCCGCCGAGGCTGCCGCGGTTGAGCCAGGTGGTGAAAATCGACAAGGTCAGCGTCTGCACGCCGAGATACTCGGCGGCGCCGATGTCGTTGAGCGCCTCGAGCAAAGCGAGCGCCAGGCCGACCGCGATCGCCGGCCGGGCCAGCGGCAGCGAGATGTAGCGGAAGCTCTGCCACAACGTCGCGCCCATCGTATAGGCGGACTCGGCAAAGCTGGCGCTCTGGGTTTTGAACAGCGCTCGGGCGGTGAGATAGACGTAAGGATAGACGACCAGCCCGATGATCAGGATGGCACCGCCCAGTGAGCGCACCGGCGGAAACCAGTACTCGGCGCCGGTCCTGAAACCGAAGACGTCACGCAGCGCGCTCTGCACCGGGCCGGCGGCGTCGAGAATGTCGGCATACACATAGGCCGCGATATAGGTCGGAATGGCGAGCGGCAGCGGCAGCAGCCATTCCAGCACCTTGCGGCCGGGAAACTCGAAACCGGCGACGAGAAAGGCCGGCACGATTCCGGCCAGCGCCGCGACGGCGGCGACGCCGATCAGCAACAGCGCGGTCTGCACAATGGCATGCGGCAGCACGTAGGCGATCAGGTGCGGCCACAACTCGCTGTCGCCGGCCATGGCCAAACGCATCAGGCTCGCCAGCGGCAGCGCGATCAGCGCGGCGGCGGCGAGCGCAATGGTCAGGCTCGCAATTCGGTCTGCCGATAAACGGCCAGCGGCCCCGCGCAAGGCGGGGCCGCCGGTGTCGAAACGCATGGTGGTCGAGGGCCTCGAAACCGGATCAGTTATCGAAGCCGACCTTATCAACTAATGCAGCCGCTGCCTTCTTTTCATTGGCGATCTTGGAGAGCGGCATCGGGTCCGCCTTCAGGGTGCCGAAGGCGGCGATCGCCGGATTGATGGCGATACCGGGCCGCAGCGGATACTCGTAGTTGACGTCGGCATACATGTGCTGCGCCTTCTCTCCGGCGAGCCACTCGATCAGCTTCAGCGCCTGCGCCTTGTGCGGCGCGTGCTTGGCGAGGACGACGCCGGACACGTTCACATGCGTGCCGCCGCCTTGGAAGGTCGGCAGGATCACCTTGGTGGCGTCGGCCCACGGCTTCTGCTGCGGGTTCACCTGCATCAGGCCGTAGTAATAGGTGTTGCCGATGCCGAGATCGCACTTGCCGGCGGCCACGTCGCGCGCGGTTTCACGATCGCCGCCCGACGGCTTCTGCGCCAGATTGGCCTTCACGCCCTTGAGCCATTCCTCGGCCTTGGCTTCGCCGTGATGCGCGATATAGGCCGCGATCAGCGCGTTGTTGTACATGTGCTGGCCGGAGCGGATGCAGATCTTGCCCTTCCACTTCGGGTCGGCGAGTTCTTCATAGGTGAGCGACGTCTGCTGCACGCGCTCCTTCGAGGCGTAGACGACGCGGGCGCGCATCGAGATGGCGTACCAGTGGCCTTCCGGATCGCGGAACTGCGCCGGCACCACCTTGTCGAGTGCGGCGGAGACGATGGGCTGGCTGATGCCGGCCTTCACGGCTTCCTCGATGCGGCCGATGTCGACGGTGAGCAGCAGGTCGGCGGGGCTGTTCTCGCCTTCGCTCTTGATGCGCTGCTCGAGGCCGGAGCTCGCCGAGATGACGTTGACCTTGATGCCGGTCTCGCTGGTGAAGGCGTCGAACAGCGGCTGGATCAGCTTGGTTTCGCGGTAGCTGTAGACATTGACCTCGCCCTGCGCGAGCGCGGGTGAAACAGCGCCGGCGACCAGCACGGCGGCAAGCGAAACGGCATGAACGGGCTTGAACATCGATCTCCTCCGAGGGACCCGGGCGGCGCCAACAGGGCGGCGGGTCGTGTCGTCTCTTGTGAGCCGCGGAGGAGTGAGGGTCAATCAAAGTTCTTTTGAGAAAACAATAGTTTAGAACAATTATAGGGTGCGAAGCGAAATTCCGCCGCCTCGAAGGACTTGGCCGGGCAACAAGAACCGAGACGGTTAGAACCGTTTAAAAGAACGATTGCGGGCTGCGACAATCTGTCATCGTCAGCAGACACGCCGTCATTTCTCAGCGCGCGACAAGTGCACCGAAAGGCCGCGAGGCGTCGGCGATTTCGGCAATCATCTTTTTCAGTACGGCATCGCCGAACGACTCGAAATCCCGGGCCTCCATCACGAAGCTGCCCGGACCGCCGGTGACGTTGTCGCGGTAATACCTGGCGAGCCCGCCGGGCGGATGGGTGTGCTCGGGATTCCACGGCATCGGCTGATCGCTGAGAATGACGAGGCCGTTGATGACGATGCCTTTCTCGATCGCTTCATCGCGCACCAGTCTGACGTCGCGTCCCGAATTGTTGGTGCCGTCACCGGAGACGTCGATGGTCTGTCGCTCCGAGAAATACGGCGCCTTGGCGAGTTCGGCCATTGCGAGGTCGATGCCGCCGCTGATCGAGGTGCGGTCGGCGAAGGCGCGCGGCTCTTCGAGCAGCCGCGTGCCGAAGGCATGCGCCGCCTGCGGACCGTCGATGAGGGTCCAGTCGATGACGACCTTCTGGTTGCCGGCGCCGGACCACTCGATGAACATCACAGCGATGCGGCCGTTGCGTCCGCCTTTGATCGCCTCGAGCACTTTCGGATTGGCGATCGCCGCAGCGTAGCCGTCGCGCTGCAGTTTGAACTTGTCGCCGGTGACGCTGCGCGACACGTCGGCTGCCAACACCAGCAGCAGATCGACTTTCTCCGCGGCGCGGGCAGGGGATGCGAGGTTTGCAACAGCGAGCGCCGCGAGAAGCAGCAGCGCGGAAGGGAATAGGCGACGCATGAGCACCTTTCCCCGTCGCCTCGAAGCGACGGACCGAAAGGAAGCTTATCAGGCTATTCCTATTCCGCCAGCACGCGGGTCGCGGGGAAGGCGACCTCGACCAGGGTTCCATCTTCCGGCCGGCTGGTGATGCGGAACCGGGCGTGATTGGCTTCCGCCAGCGCCTTGGTAATGGGCAGGCCCAGCCCGGTGCCGCTTGCTCCCCAGCGCGAGGTGGTGGCGATCTGGCGGAACGGCTCCAGCGCCATCTGAAGTTCCTGCTCGCTCATGCCGGTGCCGGTGTCGCGGACGCGCAGGCTCGCTTCATTGTCGTCATTGACCGTCGTGGAGACGATCACCTGGCCGCCGGCGCCGGTGAACTTGATCGAGTTCGACAGGATGTTGAGTGCGATCTGCCGCACCGAGCGTGCATCCGCGACGATCGGCGGCAGGTTCGGCGCCAGCGAGGTGCGGATGATGACTCGCTCGCGGTTGGCTTCCTGCTGCAGCATCGCCACGCATTCCTGCACGATGTCGTTGAGGCTGACGCTGACGAAAGTGAGGTCGAGCTTGCCGGCCTCGATCTTCGACAGATCGAGCAGGTCGTTGAGCAGCGAAATGACGTGGCCGCCGGCGGCGTGGATGTCCTTGAGGTATTCCTTGTAGCGCTCGTTGCCGATGGCGCCGAAGCGCTCGTCCATCATCACTTCCGAGAAGCCGAGGATGGCGCTGAGCGGCGTGCGGATCTCGTGGCTGATCTTGGCGAGGAATTCGGACTTGGCGGTCGAGGCGCGCTCCGCCTCGCGCCGCGCATTGATGAGATCTTCCTCGGTACGTTTCCAAGCGGTGAGGTCGCGCAGCACGGCGCAGTATTTGTCGCCATCCTCGATGCGGCCCATGGTGACATAGAGCGGCACCAGACCGCCGCGCTTGAAGCGGCCGATCGCCTCGCGCCCGGCATCGGGCATGGCGCCCCGGTCGCCGGAAACGCGGTCGAGATAATCGACCATAGTGCGGCGGCTTTCCGGCGCGAACAGATCGTCGATCGATAGCTCGGTGAAGTCGGCGGCGTCATAGCCGAACAGCGCCTGCGCGCTGCGGTTCGCGGTGAGCACGCGGCCGGCGCGGTCGAGCAGCAGCACGCCGTCGGTTGCGGTGTCGAGCACGGCGCGCAGTTCGTTGGTCTCGGATTCGAGACGGCGCAGCGACGCTTCGCTTGGCTTGCTCTCAGCTTCAGCGGCGCCGGTCTGGATCATCAGCACCAGCGCCTGCTCCTGACCCCACGGCACGCTGAACAGCCGGCCCTTCACCGGCTTCTGCTGGCCATTGACGGTGGCGATGTTGAGCAATTTGTTGACCGACTTGGCGCCATTGCCATCGTCGCCGCCGCTGGTCGGCTCGATGAACAGGCTGTCGAGACCGCCGGCTTCGTTGAGCGTGGCGAGGCTGTCGTAGCCGGTCCAGTCGAGGAAGGCGCGGTTGGCGTAGAGCAGGTTGTTGAGCCGATAAACCAGAATGCCAAGGGGCAGCCGCTCGAGAATGGCGCGGCTGTCGTCGCTCGATGAGACGCGCGGCGCCAGCGGCTCCGGCTGCGGCACGACAAGCGGCTCGGAGCCGAAGTCCGGCGCTTCGTCCGCGAGCGGCGGAGACTTGGCGCCGCCACCTTTGAGCCGCGCATTGAGTTCGCGCGCCAGTTCCTCGAAGTTGCTGTGCTCATTCGGCGTGAGCGAAGGCTTGTCCGTCGCGGGC
>Ga0180223_1000459_pt1 | contig 52271 bp, 52 predicted proteins | sample eDN5th30CKraftOP_FD_151337 | JGI IMG/M metagenome (GOLD analysis project Ga0180223, IMG submission 151337) | Enriched Organic Plus compost microbial communities from Emeryville, California, USA - eDNA 5th pass 30_C Kraft OP (version 2) (version 2) ... | reverse complement strand
GGCGGCGCAGCCGGCAAGCGCCCAGCCCCCACGCCCGCGGATCGGCGCCCCCGTCATGGCTTGCTCTCCGATGCCGCCGCGCCGGACCCCAGCGCTTGCCTGGCCTGCCTGGCGAGGTCGCCGGGCAGCCTGTCCACGTCCGCGTGCTGGCTCACCTGCAGCGCGCGCACATAGGCCACGATGGCCCAGCGGTCCGCGGGCTCGATCTGGCCGGCATAAGAAGGCATGACCCCATACCCCTGGCTGATGACTTCATAGATATGGCGATCCGACGCCCTGCGCAGACGGTCGCTGTGATAACTGGGCGGAGACGGGAACCCGCGCCGCGCGACCCTGCCGTCGCCATCGCCCACCGGGCTGTGGCACGGCAGGCAATAAATGCCGTAGCGCTCGCGGCCGCGGGCCAGCAATGGCATGTCCAGCGTATGGGGCTGCGCCGGGGCGGCGTCATCGTCGGCGCGGCGCTCGCTTTCCCGGGCGCCCAGGCGTCCGCTGGAAGAGCCCGGCAGCGCGCCGCGCGCATGGACGACCGCGCCCGGCGGCGGGCTGCGCGAAGCCGCGCCGTCCGCGAACAAGGCGCTGCCGCCATATGCCTTGGCCCGCGGCTGGTCGTACATATCGCGCATCGCGCGTTCGCAGCCCGGCAGCTGCAGCAGCAAGGGCCAGCACAGCAGGAACAGGGCCAGCCGCCTCATGACCACACCTCTTCGGCCGCGACGGCGCCCAATGCCTCCAGTTCGAGCCGGCAGCCGCCGGCGTCGAAGGCGCCGGCCTGTCCGCGCGGCGGGCGGATACACAGAAAGTAGCGGTCCCGTGTCGCCAGCTCGAAGCATGCCGTGTTGAACACCGGATGGTACAGGCGCGGCAGGCCGTTGGCGGCCAGCATGCCGAACACGGCGGCCAGGGCGGCGCACAGTATGGCCGTCTCGAAGGCCACCGGAATGAACATGGGCCAGCTGTTCGGCGGCCTGCCCCCGATGTTGACCGGGAAAGACACAACCGCGGCATACCATTGCATGAAGAAGCCGCCCACCCCGCCCGCTGCGCCCGCAACAAGCGTGACCAGCGGCACTTTGCTGGGAGCCAGCGCCAGCGCCTCGGACAGGCCCTCGACGGCATACGGGGCATAGGCCTCCAGGCGCGCCCGCCCGTCCCGCGCGCGCAGCGCCCGGATGGCATCGAGCAGGGCCTCGGGCGTCTCGAACCGCCCCATGACGCCATAGAGCTGCGGCTTCATCGGCTGCCCTCCCCAGCGCTTTCCTGCACCAGGCCCCGCATTTCCGCCATGGAGATCATGGGCAGATAGCGTACGAACATCAGGAACAGCCATACGAACAAGCCGATGGACGACAGCAGGAATATCCAGTCCCAGACGGACGGCACGAACATGCCCCACGCCGAAGGCAGATAATCCTGATGCAGGCTTTGGACGACGATGAGAAAGCGCTCCATCCACATTCCGGCGTTGACCAGCAGGCTGACGGCCAGCAGCACGGGCACGCTGCGCCGCATCCGGCGCCGCCACAGCAGTTGCGGGATCAGCACGTTGCAGACGATGTAGGCCCAGTAGACCGGCGCGTATATGCCATTGAACCGGTCCTGCGTCATGTGGATCTCGTAGATGTCGCCGCTGTAGTAGGCCGAGAATATCTCGGCGCCATAGCCGTAGGCGACGAACAGGCTGCAGGCCAGCATCACCCTGGCTGCCAGGTCCAGATGGCGCAGCGTGATGAAGTCCTGGAGCCGGAAGTAATGGCGCAGCGGTATGGCCAGGGTGATCACCATCGCAAACCCCGAGAACAGCGCGCCGGCCACGAAGTACGGCGGGAAGATCGTGGAGTGATACCCGGGCGTGTTGCCGATGGCGAAATCCAGCGACACCACCGTATGCACGGACACGACCAGCGGCGTGGCCAGGCCCGCCAGCAGCAGGTAGGCGCTTTCATAGTTGTGCCAGTGGCGCGCCTCGCCGCGCCAGCCCAGGGCCAACAACCCGTACGCCAGGCGCTTGCCCCGGCTCGCCGCCTTGTCGCGCAGCGAGGCCAGGTCGGGAATCAGGCCGACATACCAGAACAGCAGCGATACCAGCAGATAGGTGGAAATGGCGAATATGTCCCAGACCAGGGGGCTGCGCCATTGCGGCCAGAGCTCCATGCGGTTCGGATAAGGCAGCAGCCAGTAGGCGAACCAGGGACGGCCCAGATGGAATATGGGGAACAGCCCCGCGATGCCCGCCGCGAACAGCGTCATGGCCTCGGCATAGCGATTGATGGAGGTACGCCAGCGCTGGCGCAGCAGCAAGAGAATCGCCGAAATGAACGTGCCGGCGTGGCCGATGCCTATCCACCAGACGAAATTGCCCAGCGCAAAGCCCCAGGCCACCGGAATATTGACGCCGAACAGCCCCACGCCGCGCATGAAAAGCCATGTGCTGGCGGCCAGCAGCGCCAGCACGCCGGCGAAGCTCGCCAGCAATGCGCTGCGCCAGCGCCAATGCGCGCCCCAGCCCCGCGTCCACGGACCGCCCCGTCCCAGGACGATGCCGGCTATCTTGTCCGTGACGCCGCCCGCCGTCCAGCCCGCCCCCAGTATGGGCGTATCGGCGGAGACGGCGTCCCTGTCATGTTTCCCCATGGTCGTCCTCCAGTGCGGCCCCGAGGTCCTCGACACGGGCCAGATAACTGGTCCGCGGGCGTGTATTCAACTCCTCCAGCACCGCGTAGTCGCGCGCGGAGGCCTTGCTGCGGCTGACGCGGCTTTGCGGATCGTTGGTGTCGCCGAACACGATTGCCTGGGTCGGGCAGGTCGCCTCGCAGGCAGTGACCACCTCGCCGTCGCGGATGCGGCGCCCCGCTTTTTCGGCCTCTATGCGCGCATGGGAGATGCGCTGCAGGCAATAGGTGCATTTCTCCATCACGCCGCGCTGGCGCACGGTGACGTCCGGATTGGCGCGCTCGGCGGCGCCCGGGTCCGTGGCGGCATGGTCGAAGAAATTGAAACGCCGCACCTTGTAGGGGCAGTTGTTGGAGCAGAAACGGGTGCCTATGCAGCGGTTGTAGACCTGCACGTTCAGCCCTTCGCTGTCGTGCATGGTGGCGCCGACGGGACATACGACTTCGCATGGCGCGTTCTCGCAATGCTGGCAAGCCATGGGCTGGAACTGGCTGCGCCCGTCATCATCGCGGTACAGGTCGATGCGTATCCAGTGCATTTCGCGGCCGCGCGCGACTTCCTCGGGCCCCACCACCGGAATATTGTTTTCCGCCTGGCAGGCGATCACGCAGGCGTTGCAGCCTATGCAGGCATCCAGGTCCACCGACATGCCCCAGGCATAGCTGCCGTATTCCTGCGGCGGATACAGGGACGGCAAGGCCTCGCCGGGTTCGCGGCGGGGCGCCTCGTCCTGGCGGCCGGCGGCTGGCGCGGCGCCGCCGGCCGCCCCGGCCTGCTCCGGCCCGCGCACCTGCACGACGCGCACAGGCGCCCGCCCGCGCGCCGCCATCTCGTGCTGGGTGCGCGCGAAATCGTGGCGCCGGCCGGTGGCCCGCAGCTCGACGGGCATGCTGCGCAGCGCGACGCCCCCGCTCAGGCGCTGCAGCGCGTAGGCATCGAAGCCTCGGCCGCGCGCGACGCTGCCGCCCTGGCGCCGCCCATAGCCCAGGGGCAGCGTAATGACACCGTCCGCCTGGCCCGGCAGTATCCATATCGGCGCCAGCAGCCGCGCCCGCCCATCCGTAGAGGACAGCGACACGACGTCGCCATTGCGCAACCCATGCCCGCGCGCGGTGCCGGGGCTTATCAAGGCCGCGTTGTCCCAGGTGATCTTGGTATAGGGCCGCGGCAATTCCTGCAGCCAGGCATTGTTCGAATACCTGCCCGCCACCACGCTGCTGTCGTTGGCGAACACGGCCACCAGGCCCACAGCCTGCGGGGCGGCCCCGATACGTCCAGGCGGCCGCGCCGCAAGGGCCTCGGCCTCGATCTCCAGCGCATGCGGCGCCGGCGCGTCGTCCGCCACGCCCCGGCGCAGCGCCGCCTGCCAGCGCCGCTCGAATTCCCCGTCGCTTTCCGGCCGCCATGCCGCCCGCCAGGTGGCGCGCACTCTTTCATGCTCGCTGCAGGTCAGGCCGTGCGCCAGCACATTCAGGACATTGTGGGGCGAGCGCCCCCCGTGCAGCGGGCTGATCACGGGCTGCACGATGCTGGCCGTGCCGTCGACGCTGCGGGCGTCGCTCCAGGCTTCCAGCTCGTGCGCCATGGGGATGTGCCAGGTCGATTGCTGCGCTGTCTCGTCGCGGTACAGGCCCATGTGGACAGAGCAGGAAACACGCCGCAGGGCTTGCGGGAAATCCAGTTCCCCCGGGGCATCGTAGACGGGGTTCACGTCCAGCATGAGCAGCGTATCCACCCTGCCCTGGCGCATCGCGTCCGCCAGGCTGGCCAGGGAACGGGGAGACACAGAAGGTCCGCCGCCGTCGCCGCCTTCGGCGATGCCGGCAGCCGCGGACGGCAGCTCCTGCGCCAGGGGGATTACTGTTTTTCCCAGATTGCCCAGGTGGGCATTGATCTGCCAGGCCAGCAGATGCCCGCGCCCGGACAGGCTGTGGCCCGGCGCGACGACGCAGGCGCCGGGCGCATCCCGCAACCGGCCTGCCAGCTTTTCCAGCCGGCCCTGCCTCGGCCCTGCGCCCGGCGCGGGCGCGCCCGGCACGCCCAGCATGGAAGCAATGGTTTCCAGCGCCGCCTCCATGCCGGCGGGCGGCAGGGCGATGCGAACGTCGGCCAGGGCGCCGCAAAGGCCAGGTGTACTTTCCAGCGCATACAGGCGCCCGCGCGGTTCGCGGCGGCGCGCCAGCATGAAATCGTGGGCGTTGCGCGGCCCGTCCGCCGCCGGACCGAACAGGTCGGCATCCACACTCAGCACCACGCGCGCCCGGTCCAGGCGGTAGGCCGTCCGCACGGGACGGCCGAACAGGCGCTGCGCCAGCCGAGAGCCGGCGTCGCTGCCCGCCGGGTCGTGCACGTGCCAGCCGGCTTCGGGAAAGCGCGACAGCACTTCGCCTATCTGCGCCAGCAGCGTCGGCGAAGACACCGGGCCGGTCAGCAGCCGCAGGCCGCTGCCGCCCCGGGCCGACGCTTCGCGCCGGCGCCGCATCAGGGCTTCGAGCGCCGCGGACCATGTCGAAAGCTGCTGCCCTTGCATCACCGTGCGCGACCGGTCCGGATCCCAAAGCGTCAGTATGGCGGCCTGGGCCTGCGCGTCCAGGGCCCCCAGGCTTGCCGGATGCAGGGTATTGCCTTCGATCTTGATAGGACGGCCCGACTCGGTTTCGACCAGCACCCCGACGCCATGGCCGCCATGCAGCAGCGTGCTGGCGTAGAAGACCGGGTCGCCCGGGACGATGCCCTCGGGCATGGTCACATAAGGCTTGATCTCCTCGGACGGCGGCTGGCTGCACCCGGAGCCCGACAACGCCGCCGACGCCGCCATCAGCTTCAGCATCCGCCGGCGGCCGGCGTCGACTCCGCCGCCTGCCGGCAATGCGTTCGAAGAAGGGGCGATGCGTCGTCTCATGGCGGGTCCTGGCTCAGCGATGGCATGTGGAGCAATCGGTCAGGCGCTGCCTGCCTTCCAGCTGCAGCATCTTCAGCAATTGCTCGCGTTCGGCATCGCTCAATTCGGGCATGGCGCCCATGGCCGTCACGTGGTCCGGCGGCACCACCCTGGCGGCGGGATTCCGGTGGCATTCCAGGCACCACTGCATGTCCGGCGCCTCCTGCCTGAGCAGCACCGGCATCTGGTCCACCCGCCCGTGGCAGCTGGCGCAGGCCACGCCTTTTTTCACATGGATGCTGTGGTTGAAGAACACGAAATCGGGCAGATCGTAGACGCGATTCCATGCAATGGGCTTGCCGCTGCGCATGCTTTCGCGCAGCGGGGCCAGCGCGGGCGCGTCGCGGAACAGCTGCGAGTGGCAGCCCATACAGATGCTGGTGGCGGGCATGCCGGCCGACGCCGACGTTTCGACCGAGGCGTGGCAGTAGCGGCAGTCTATGCCGTCGTCGCCCACATGATGCTTGTGGCTGAACGGAATTGGCTGGGGCACCGCGACGCCGGGCGCGACGGGCGATGTCGCGCCCCAGATCATGCCGGCGACGGTCAGCACGAACAGCCCCACGGGCACAAGCAGGATCAGCTTCACCAACAGCACTTGCGAGCGCTCCAGCAGTTGCGGCATGGCGCCTCCTCAATGCAGCGGGCCGTCGAGCCGCCGCTTGTGGCGCGGTCCATGCTCGTGCACGGCCTCGCGCACTTTTTCCACCTGGCGCGCCGTCACGGCCGGCGCCCGGTTGCCCCAGGCATTGCGCACATACGTCAGCACGTCGGCCACCTGGCGGTCGTCCAGCTTCCAGTCGAAGCGCGGCATGGCCAGGCCGGTGGGCAGATCCGGCGGATCGGCCATGTGGTCGCCGGTCAGCACGACCTGTATCAGCGTCTGCGGCCTGGCGGCCTGGATGGGCGGGCTTGCGGCCAATGGGGGAAAGGCGTTCTTCTGGCCTTTGCCGTCCTCCATGTGGCAGCCCATGCACTGGTCCATGTAAAGGCCTTTGCCGCGCGCCATGGCGTCCCGGTCCACCGCGGCGCCGTCCCCGCCGCCGGGCTTGTGGGCAGGAAGGTCTTTCAGATAGGTCGCCATGGCGGCGAGATCGTCCTTGCCGAGATGCTGCGTGGAATTCATGACGACTTCGGTCATGGGCCCGGTGCTGGCGGTGTCCCGGTTCGCCCCGGTCTTGAGATACTGCACGATATCGTCGACGGACCAGCTGCCCAGGCCGTCGCGCGGGTGTCCGGCAAGGCTGGGGGCGAACCAGCTTTCGCCCGCGTCGCCGCCCAGCAGCTCCCGGTCGTGGTCCGACGCCCCGAACATGTTCTTGGGCGTGTGGCAGGCCGCGCAATGCCCCAGGCCCTGCACCAGATAGGCCCCGCGATTCCATGGCTCCGACTTGCCGGGGTCGCGCTTGTACTCCCCCGGCTGGAAGAAAAGCAGGTTCCAGCCCGCCACCATGCGACGCCAGCCCAAGGGCCAGATCAGGTCGTTCCGCGGCGAAATGGCGCGCACCGGCTCCAGCGTATCCAGAAAGGCCTTCAGGTCATTGACGTCCTCGCGCGTCATTTTCGTAAACCAGGGATAGGGGCAGGCCGGGTAAAGATTCTGGCCGTCCTTGCGCTTGCCTTCGTGCATGGCGCGGTAGAAGTCGTCCCGCGTCCAGGCGCCGATGCCGGTTTCGATGTCCGGCGTGATGTTGCTGGAATAAAGGGTGCCGAAGGGCGTTTCCATCGGATAGCCGCCTGCAAAGGGCTTGCCGCCCTTGACGGTGTGGCACGAGATGCAGTCGCCGGCCGCCGCCAGATAGCGGCCGCGCTGGATGTCGACGACTTCGCCTTCCCGGGCGCGGGCCGCCCCGGCCGCAAGACAGGCGCAGGCCAGGAGCAGCGCGGGCGCGAATCCATGTTTTTGCGCATGCATGGCGTTCCCCTGTGTCATGCCTGGACGAGCGGCCCGGGTTTTTTCAAGTACATCGTCCGTATGGCGTGCGCCGCCCAGTAGGCCAGCGCCCCCACCGTGCCGGTGGGGTTGTAGCCCGCGTTCTGCGGAAAATTGCAGGCGCCCACCACGAATACATTCGGCACGTCCCAGCTTTGCAGGTAGCGGTTGACGACGCTGGTGCGCGGGTCGTCTCCCATGACGGCGCCGCCGGTGTTGTGCGTGGTCTGGTACGGCACGATCGAGTAGGGCTTCTTGCGCCTCTTGGCATTGATGGCGCGCGGCTTCATGGCCTTGGCGATGCCCTCGGCCTTGCCGGTCAGGAAGTCCGACATCCGGTAGTCGTTGTCGTGAAAGTCGAACGTCATGCGCAGCAGGGGGTTGCCATAGATGTCCTTGTAAGTGGGATCCAGGTCCAGGTACGCGCCGCGGTGGCTGACCACGCCGCCGTGCGTGGAGATCGACACGCTTTTCAGGTAGTTTTCCGCCATGGCGCGCTTCCAGCCCGCACCCCATCCGGGCGCGTCCTTGGGCAGCATGTGCTGCAGAATGGGCCGCCCGCCGGTGGTCCACAGCGCGATGTAGCCGCCGCCGATGAAACCCTCGGGCCCATGGTCGAAATTGTCGGTGTTGAAATCGTCGATGGCCTGGCCCAGGGCGCCCGCACCCATGTAGGGATTGATCAGCTCGTCGACGAACACATCTACCGAAGATGTGATCTGGTAGGCGTAGTTGCGTCCCGTCACCCCGGTCTGGGCGACGGGATCATAGGGCTGGCCTATGCCCGAAAGCAGCAGCAGGTGCACATTGTGGTGGGCGAACGCGCACAGGATGACCAGCTGCGCCGGCTGTTCGTATTCGCGCCCTTGCAGGTCCCGGTACAGCACCCCCTTGGCCTTGCGGCCGGTATTGTCCAGCAGCACCCTGGTGACGTCGCAGCCCGTGCGATACGAGAAATTGTCTTTCTTGAGCAGGACGGGCAATATGGTCGATTGCGGCGAAGCCTTGGAATAATTGCCGCAGCCGAACCATTCGCAGAAGCCGCAGTAGGTGCATTGGCCCATCTGCACGCCCAGCGGGTTCTTGTAGGGCCGCGAGGCGTTCGCCGCCGGCGCGGCGAACGCATGGTAGCCCAGTTCCCTGGCCGCCTTGTCGAACATCAGCGAACCGGCACTGCGCTCCAGGGGCGGCAGGGGGTAGTCGCGCCGCCGCGCTCCCTCGAAGGGGTTGCCATGCTCCCGGCGGGTCCCGCCCAGGTTGCCGGCACGGCCCGACACGCCGCAAAGGTATTCGAAGCGGTCGTAGCAGGGCTCCAGCTCTTCGTAGGTGACGCCCCAGTCCTGGATGGTGAGGTCCTCGGGGATGAAACCCTTGCCATACCGCTCCTGCGTGTGCGAACGCAGCAGGAAATCGTCCGGCAGGAAGCGCCACGTCTGGCCGTTCCAGTGCACCCCGGCGCCTCCCACGCCCGTTCCGGGCCGGAAAGAACCAAGCTGGCGCATGGGCAGCGCGGTCTGGTCCCGGGTGTTGCGAAAACTCAGCGTCTCGCGCACAGGCGCCTGGAAAGTGCCGTTGCGCACCGCATACTTCAGCTCGTCCTGGATGTGGGTGGTCGCAAAATCGGGCACGGTGGCGCGGTCGGCGCCGCGCTCCAGCGCCAGCACCTGCAGCCCTTCCTGCGCCAGCTCCTGCGCGATGATGGACGCCGTCCAGCCGAATCCCACCAGCACGACGTCCACGGATCCCAGTCTTTTGGTCATGTCCGCCTCCCCTTACAGACGTCTGCGCGTGCCGTCGCGCCCCGTCAGGCCCACGGGAGGCAAGGGATAGGGCTTGCCGTATTGCGTGATTTCCTTGACGTAGTTGTAGCGGGGCCCCGGAAAGCCGATCAGCTTCCAGCCGGCAAAATCCCGGTTGCCGCCATACATGGGGTCCGAAAGAAAGCCCTCTTGCGTGTTCTGCCACAGGACGTTGAAAAAAGCCTGGACGGGAATATCCCGCAGCTGGATCTTGTTTTCGTCCAGGCCGTGCAAGATCTCGTCCTGCCGGGCGGCGTCCAGATCGGCGTAGGCCTTGCCGCCGAAGCGGGCGCGGCAGTATTCGTCTATGCCGGCGATGGCCTTGCGGTACAGCTGAGCGGGCGTCTCCTTCAACTGGTAGCCCTGCTGGTCGGACCCCGAGGCCCAGGGCCCTTCCATATACCAGCGCTGCGCGCGGCCGTAGGGGCCGGCCAATTGCAGGTCGATGAAAAAAGGCACCCCCGCCTCGATGGCGCCAGGGTCCCGGGCGTCGCCCGGGATCAGGCGGCCCGTGGCCGCTTCGACGAAACGGTACTCCTGATCGGAAAAGAATACGCGCGAGACTTTGGCCTGGCCGCTCCCGCCCGGGCCGCAGGCGGGCAGCGCCATGACGACGGGCAGCGCCAGCGCCGCTTGCACAAAGCGCCGCCGGCCGGCCTGTCCCTCGTCCTGCTGTGGGCGGATACAGACGGGGCCCTCATAGGCCGGCCCGCGGCGGGCTGCACCGCAGCGGGGGCCGGCGCCGCGCCGCGGCTGGGTCGCGCCTTCCGGTAGTTCTGGTGGGGTCATGGCCGCCTCCGGGTAATGTGGCTGGCCCAGGCCCGAGCAAAGCGCATTCCCACCCTTATTCCCCGCGCGGAACGGGCGTCCTGGCTACCTGCGGCGCCTATGCTTTTACATGCGCACGTAGGATTTACCGCCGTTAAGCGCGTTGTCAGAAGGGGCTGACATGGCGCTCAATCCTCCCCGGCGGAGCCCGGCTCCGCGATCTTGGAACCGGGGGTCCCGGTCCGCCACATAGGCCAGGTGCGGCTTGGCGCCACCCATATGTCGTGCGAGCGGCGGTAAGTCGGCAGCAGCAGGCCTTTCATGGCCAGGCCGCAATCCATTTGAAGGCCCAAAAATGGGGCTCAGAGGGACGGATATCGCCAAAGCTTCACCTCGATGCCGCAAAAATGTCGAACGCGGAAAATGTAACAATCACCGTCCCCCCTTGAACTCCCCGGTTTCATCCCTATAATTAGCACTCGAAGGGGTAGAGTGCTAACAATCCCAAACTCTGGCGCCCATCATTTTCACCAATCATTTGAAACAGGAGTTCCTTCATGGCACTGCGTCCTTTGCACGATCGCGTGATCGTCAAACGCCTGGACAACGAGCGTACCACCGCGTCGGGCATCGTCATTCCCGAAAGCGCCGCCGAAAAACCTGACCAAGGCGAAGTCATCGCCGTGGGCCCCGGCAAGAAGACCGAGGACGGCAAAGTGCTGCCGGTCGACGTCAAGGCGGGCGACAAGGTTCTGTTCGGCAAATACGCTGGCCAGGCGGTCAAGGTCGATGGCGAAGAGCTTCTCGTCATCCGCGAGGACGAAATCCTCGCCGTCATCCAATAATCTGCAAGCGAATTCGAATCAAGCAAGGAATCAACCATGGCTGCTAAGCAAGTACTATTCGGCGACGACGCGCGTTCGCGCATCGTCCGCGGCGTCAACACCCTGGCCAATGCCGTCAAGACCACCCTGGGGCCCAAAGGCCGCAACGTGGTGCTCGAGCGCTCCTTCGGCGCCCCCACGGTCACCAAGGACGGCGTCTCGGTCGCCAAGGAAATCGAACTGAAGGACAAGTTCGAGAACATCGGCGCCCAGTTGGTCAAGGAAGTCGCCTCCAAGACCTCCGACAACGCCGGCGACGGCACCACCACGGCCACCGTGCTGGCCCAGTCCATCGTCGAGGAAGGCCTCAAATACGTTGCCGCCGGCATCAACCCCATGGACCTCAAGCGCGGCATCGACAAAGCCGTCACCGTCGCGGTCGAGGAACTGAAGAAAATCTCCCGTCCCTGCGCCACCAGCAAGGAAATCGCCCAGGTCGGCTCCATTTCGGCCAACAGCGATGAATCCATCGGCAAAATCATTGCCGATGCGATGGACAAAGTGGGCAAGGAAGGCGTCATCACCGTCGAAGACGGCAAGTCGCTGGACAACGAGCTGGACGTCGTCGAAGGCATGCAGTTCGACCGCGGCTACCTGTCGCCCTACTTCATCAACAACCAGGACAAGCAGGTCTCCGTCCTGGACGACCCCTATGTCCTGATCTACGACAAGAAGATCAGCAACATCCGCGACCTGCTGCCCGTGCTCGAGCAAGTCGCCAAGTCCAGCCGTCCCCTGCTGATCGTGGCTGAAGACGTCGAAGGCGAGGCCCTGGCCACCCTGGTCGTCAACAACATCCGCGGCATCCTCAAGACCACCGCCGTCAAGGCCCCCGGCTTCGGCGACCGCCGCAAGGCCATGCTGGAAGACATCGCCATCCTGACCGGCGGCACCGTCATCTCCGAGGAAACCGGCGGTTCGCTGGAAAAAGCCACGCTCGAAGAGCTGGGCCAGGCCAAGCGCATCGAAGTGGGCAAGGAAAACACCATCATCATCGACGGCGCCGGCGACGGCAAGTCGATCGAAGCGCGCGTCAAGCAGATCCGCGTCCAGATCGAGGAAGCCACGTCCGACTACGACCGCGAGAAGCTGCAGGAACGCGTGGCCAAACTGGCCGGCGGCGTTGCCGTGATCCGCGTCGGTGCTGCCACCGAAGTCGAAATGAAGGAAAAGAAAGCCCGCGTTGAAGACGCGCTGCACGCCACCCGCGCCGCGGTCGAAGAAGGCATCGTCCCCGGCGGCGGCGTCGCGCTGATCCGCGCCAAGGCTGCCATCTCCGGCGTCAAGGGCGACAACATCGACCAGGAAGCCGGCATCAAGCTGATCCTGCGCGCTGTCGAAGCCCCCCTGCGCACCATTGTGGCCAACGCCGGCGACGAGCCCAGCGTGGTGGTCAACAACGTTGCCGGCGGCAAGGGCAACTACGGCTACAACGCCTCCACCGGCGAGTACGGCGACCTGGTCGAGCAAGGTGTCCTGGACCCCACCAAGGTCACCCGCACGGCGCTGCAGAACGCCGCTTCCGTGGCCGCCCTGCTGCTGACGACCGAAGCCGCCGTGGCCGAAATCGCCGAAGACAAGCCCGCCCCCGCCATGCCCGACATGGGCGGCATGGGTGGAATGGGCGGCATGGGCGGTTTCTAAGCCCCTGGGGGCTGCCCCCCGCCCGGGCGCCTTCGGCGCCACCCGCTGCACAAAAGCCCCCGGCGCGCGCCGGGGGCTTTTTCATGCCTGCCGCCCCCATGCCCGCCAGCGTTACGCCAGGATTCATTACAATGCACGCTTGCAAGAGCCTCATAGACGACCTTCGCCAGCGCCATGACACACCCCGAATCCCCTTATAAAAGCAAGGGCGGCCTGGGCCGCCTGCTCAATGCCCTGCGCTATTCGCTGCAGGGCCTGGGCGCGGCGCTCAAGCACGAAGCCGCCTTCCGCCAGGAACTGGCCCTGTGCGCCGTGCTGGTGCCGGTGGCCATCTGGGTGGGCGATACGCTGGCGCAGCGCCTGCTGCTCATCGCCAGCCTGCTGTTCGTGCTGATCGTCGAAATGCTGAATTCGGCGCTCGAGGCCGTGGCCGACAGCGTCACGCTGGAACAGCACCCCATGGTCGGCCGCGCCAAAGACCTGGGCAGCGCCGCCGTGATGCTGGCCATACTGTGCGCCGTCATCGTGTGGATCGCGGTGCTGGCCGAAACCGTCATGTCATAGCCGGCAAGCCACCGACATGGCCGGCGCCCCGCCTGCATGCCCACCGCGGCCGCCGTTAGCGCAACGACTACACACATCCGATACGAAACCGACATGCCCACCATGACATTCATCCAGAAACTGGAACACGCCTGGACCCACGCCAACTCCCTGCTGATGGTGGGCCTGGACCCGGACCCCCAGCGCTTTCCGGCCGAGCTGCAGGGCCGGCCCGACGCCATCTACGAGTTCTGCCGCGGCATCGTCGACGCCACCGCCCCGCATGTGTGCGGCATCAAGCCGCAGATCGCCTATTTCGCCGCGCAGCGCGCCGAAGACCAGTTGGAAGACCTGTGCCGCTACGTCAAGGAGCGCTACCCCGACCTGCCCCTGGTGCTGGATGCCAAGCGCGGCGACATCGGGTCGACCGCCGAACAGTATGCGCGCGAGGCCTACGAACGCTACGAGGCGGACGCGGTCACCGTAAGCCCCTACATGGGCTTCGATTCGGTGGAGCCTTATCTTGCCTGGCAGGAAAAAGGCATCATCGTCCTGTGCCGCACCTCGAACAAAGGCGGGTCGGACCTTCAATTCGTGGCGTCGAAAAGCGGCGAGCCCCTGTATCTGCACGTGGCCGGCCTGGTGGCCGACCGCTGGAACACCAACGGCCAATGCGCCCTGGTGGTGGGCGCCACCTTTCCGGAAGAACTGGCCAAGGTCAGGGCGCGCGTGGGCGACATGCCGCTGCTGGTGCCCGGCATCGGCGCCCAGGGCGGCGACATTCCCTCTACGGTGCAGGCGGGGCGGGACAGCCGCGGCGCCGGCATGATGATCAACTCGTCGCGGGCCATCATTTACGCGGGCAGCGGCGACGACTGGCGCGAGGCGGCCGCCCGGGCCGCCATCGACACGCGCGACGCCATCAACGCCGCCAGGCGGGCGGTTTAAGCTCAATCGCCATCGAAAAGGCAGCAGCCCCGGCCACATTCGCCATCCGGGGCCAGGACTTCAGCAGGGCCGGATGATTTCCAGCGCGGTGCGCAGGGCAAAGGCCACCGAGGCCGCGCGCACCTGCTGCCGGTTGCCCTCGAACACCTGGGTGGCCGCGCGCGTGGTCAGGCCCTGCGGCCCGCGCTGGGCAAAGCCGAAGCACACCATGCCCACCGGTTTGCCGGGCGTGGCCCCGCCCGGCCCCGCGATGCCCGTGGTGGACATGGCGAAATGGGCGCCCTCGACCACGCTGAGCACGCCCGCGGCCATCTCCATGGCGGTTTCCTCGCTGACGGCGCCGAAGCGCTCCAGCGTGTCGGCGCCAACGCGCAGTTGCTCCATCTTGGCCGCGTTGCTGTAGGTGACGAAGCCGCGCTCGAACCACTGACTGGAACCCGCGATGTCCGTGATGGCGGCGCTGAGCAGGCCGCCGGTGCACGATTCGGCGCAGCCCAGCAGCCAGCCGCGGTCTGCAAGCAGCTTGCCTAGCGCGGCCGCGTCATCAATGGGATTCGTGGCTGTCATAGAAGCACCTCCAGTCGGACCAGGATGGCCAGGGTCAATAAACTATACCCCGCCGCCAGCAGATCGTCCCACATGACGCCAAAGCCGTTCTTGAAGCGGGCGTCGAAGAAGCGGATGGGCGCCGGCTTGACGATGTCGAAGAAGCGGAACACCGCGAACGCCAGCGCCTGGGCGGCCAGCGAACCTGGCGTCAGCCACAGCACCAGCCAGAAGGCCACGATCTCGTCCCACACCATGCCGGAATCGTCGGGCCGGCCCAGCTCTTTTCCCACGCGGTGGCAGGCCCAGCAGCCATAGGCAAAGGACACCGCCAGCGCTGCGGCGATGCCGGCATCGGGCAGGCGCGACACCACCGCCACCCACAGCAGCCAGCCCAGGGCGGTGCCCCAGGTGCCCGGCGCGGGCCGCAGCAGGCCGCTGCCCAGCCCGAAGGCCACGATGCGCGCGGGCGCGAGAAACACCCATGAAAGCGTGGGCCTGGTCAGCCCTGGCGAAGAATCTGTGTCGTTGACTGGCATGGACCAACCCGTATGAAGCCCGCGAGCTATCGCGAAAGGAAATGATCGAAACCCGCCGGCGGCGCGATGGCCCGGCCGTCCGCATCCAGGATGCGCAGTCCGGGCGCGGCGGCGATGCGCCCCACCCGCGTGACGCGCACGTCCGCCGACCGGCCCAGTGCCGCGATGCGTTCGCGATGCCGCGCGGGGGCGGTAAAGCATAATTGATAGACGTCGCCGCCGACCAGCACGGCCTCCCGGACTTGCTGCGCCGGCAGGCCGGCCAGGGCCGGATCCGCCGGCAGCGCGGCGTAGTCCAGCACGGCGCCGCAGCCGCTGGCGGCCAGGATGTGCCCCAGGTCTTGCGCCAGGCCGTCAGAGATGTCCAGCGCGGCATGGGCGATGCCGGGCAGCCCGCGGGCAAAGCCCAAGGGCGGCATGGGCTGCTCCAGGGCGCCGCGGGTCGCCGCCAGCAGGCGGGGGTCGGGTGGCCATTCGCCCGACAGCCATCGCAGGGCGGCGTGGGCCGCCCCCAGGGTGCCGGTTATCCAGATGTCGTCGTCCACGCGCGCCGCATCGCGGCGCAGCGCCGCACCCTGCGGCACCTGGCCGAACACCGTCACGCTGATGACGATGCCTTGCGGGCTGCGCGTGGTATCGCCGCCCAGCAGCGGGCAGCCGGATTCCCGCGCATAGCCCAGGAACCCTTTGGAAAAGCCCTGCAGCCATTCGTGGTCGACAGTCGGCAGCGACAGGCCCAGCAGGCAGCCCAGGGGCGCGGCCCCCATGGCCGCCAGGTCGGACACATTGACCGCCAGCGCCTTGTGGCCCAGGGCCCGCGGCGCGACGTCGGGGAAGAAATGCCGCCCTTCGATCAGCAGGTCGGTGCTGGCGGCCACCTGCCGGCCGGACTCGAGCGAAAACAGCGCGCAGTCGTCGCCCACGCCCAGCATGCCCGAGGGCGCCGGATGCTTGAAATAGCGGGCGATGAGGTCGAACTCGCCGTCCAACAGGCGGCCCCTTGCGCCGGGCTAGCGCGGGCGCGCCGCGGCCTGCACCTCGGCGGGCCGCAGGTCGACGGCCATTTTGTCGAGCACGCCGTTGACGAACTTGAAGCCGTCCGTGCCGCCGAAGGACTTGGCCAGCTCCACCGCCTCGTTGATGGCGACTTTGTACGGCACCTCGATGTGGTGGATGAGTTCGTAGCTGCCGATGAGCAGAATGCCGTGCTCGATGGGCGAAAGCTCTGCCAAGGGCCGGTCGATATACGGGACGAAGCGCTCGCGCAGGGCGGGCGCCTCGCGCAGCACGCCGTGCAGCAGTGTCTTGAACCAGGTGGCGTCGGCTTCGGGGAATTCGTCGTCATCGCGGATGTGCGCGTCGATGGCGCCGGCCTCCTGCAGGCCCTCGTCGCCCCGCAGCAGCCAGGCATAAATGCCCTGCAGCGCGAATTCGCGCGCGCGGCGGCGGGCGCTGCGCACGTTGGGACGTCCGGCGGCGCCCGAGGGCACCCCTTGAGGTTTACTCTTCGTCAAAATCTTCCTCGTCCTCGTAGTCGTCGTAATCGTCGTCCTCGTCCTCGTCGTCCGACTCGGGCTCGAGGGCCGCCACCAGGTTAGCCATCTCGACTGCCGCGCGGGCGCAGTCGCGGCCTTTCTCGGCGGCGCGCGACTGCGCCTGCTCGTCGGTTTCGGTGGTAAGGACGCCGTTGGCCACCGGGATGCCGGTTTCCAGGGACACGCGACTGATGGCCGCGGCGCTTTCGTTGCTGACGATCTCGAAGTGATAGGTCTCGCCGCGGATGACTGCGCCCAGGGCGATCAGAGCGTCGAACTCGAAGGTTTCCGCCATCTGCGCCAGGGTGACGCCGAGTTCCAGCGCGCCGGGCACCGACACGACCATGACGTCACGCTCGTCGACGCCCAGCTCGGCCAGCTCGGCCAGGCAGGCGTCCAGCTGGGCCTGGCCGATTTCTTCGTTGAAACGCGCTCGGACAATGCCCAAATGCAGGCCTTCTCCGTTCAGATCGGGCGATAAAGTATAGGGGTTCATGGTCTGGAGTCCTTTCAGGCGTGGGGGGTGGGTTCACTATCGTAACCCGTTATCGTTAAAGAAAAGCCAGCCATGCTGGGCATTTTGCGCGGCCTGGCCAGCAGGCGGGCCCGGCCCACATTGAGATCGCGCAGGATTTGCGCGCCGATGCCGTAGGTGCGCAGATCGAAGCGGTTTTCGGCCTGGCTTTCGGCGCCCGCGGGCTGCGCGGGCCGCCCCCAGTTGGCGAACTGATCGAACAGCAGGTCGGCCGAGCCCTGGCAATTGAGCAGCACCATGACACCCGACGGCGCGGCGGCGATGGCCTGCATGGCGCTGGCCACGGTCCAGCTGTGGCCGGTGGCGTCGGCGGAAAGCACGTCGAGCATGGTGGTGGGCTCGTGCACCCGCACCAGGGTTTCGGCGTCGGGCGTTATATTGCCGTGCGCCAGCGCCAGGTGCGGGGCGCCCGAGGCCAGGTCGCGGTAGGCAACGGCCAGGAACTCGCCCCAGGGCGTGTGCATGGCGCGCGAGCCGATGCGCTCGACCATGGACTCGTGTTCGCTGCGGTACTGGATCAGGTCGGCGATGGTGCCGATTTTCAGGCCGTGCTCGCGCGCGAACAGCTTCAGGTCGGGCAGGCGCGCCATGGAGCCGTCGGGCTTGAGGATTTCGCAGATGACCGCAGCCGGGGTCAGCCCGGCCAGGGCGGTCAGGTCGCAGCCGGCCTCGGTGTGGCCGGCGCGCACCAGCACGCCGCCGCGCACCGCCTGCACCGGAAAGATGTGGCCCGGCTGCACCAGGTCACGCGGCTTGGCGTCGCGCGCCACCGCCACCTGGATGGTGCGGGCGCGGTCGGCCGCGGAAATGCCCGTTTCGACGCCTTCGGCGGCCTCGATGGACTGGGTGAAATTGGTGCCGAAACGCGCCCCGTTGCGGCTGGCCATGAGGGGCAGGTCCAGCTGGCGGCAGCGTTCTTCGGTAAGCGTCAGGCACACCAGGCCGCGCGCGTGCGTGACCATGAAATTGATGGCCTCGGAAGTGACGTATTCGGCGGCCAGGACGAGATCGCCCTCGTTTTCGCGGTCTTCTTCGTCGACGAGAATGACCATGCGCCCCGCGCGCAATTCGGCGATGATTTCGGGGACGGGCGAGATATCGTAGGTTTCGGCGGCCTGGGGCTGCGCCGCTTGAAGATTGCTCATGACAGTGGGCTCGGAAAAAGTTGAATCATTTTAACGCCAGGTCCTTTTGACGCTAAAAGGACAGCCGGCTTTTTTCGCTATTGTCGCGCGAACCCGCCATTCATGCAGGAAGGACAGCCAAGGCGGGCGGCCCCCTGGCGCGGCGGCCGGGTGCGCATGTGGAATCCGCCCCGGCGGCGGCACCGCCCGCGACATGAAATCGCCACCGATCTCGTATAACATTTGACGGATTTCACGAACAGGCACCCCATGGCCGCATCCCCTTCCTCATCCTCCGCAGTGGCCGGCGACGGACGGCGCAGCATCCAGTCGGTGGAAACCGGCTTTCCGCTGCTGGCGGCGCTGGTGGACGCCGCCGTGCCGATGACGCTGCGCGACCTGGCGGCGCGGGCCGGCATGACCTCGGCCAAGGCCCATCCCTATCTGGTCAGCTTCACGCGGGTGGGGCTGGTGCGCCAGGACGCCGCCACGGGCCAGTACGAATTGGGCCCCTTCGCCCTGCAGATGGGCCTGGTCAGCCTGCAGCGCCTGGATCCGGTGCGCATCGCCCTGCCCCACGTCAGGCAGTTGGCGGCCCGCATCGGCCATACCCTGGCCGTCGCCGTCCTGGGCTCGCACGGGCCCACCATGATCCACATCTGCGAAGCCAGCTATCCCGTGCACGTCAACATGCGCCCAGGCACGGTCATGTCCATGCTGCATACCGCCACCGGCCGCGTTTTTTCCGCCTGGCTGCCCGAGCAGGTCGCCCGCCACTATGTGGACCGCGAAACCGGCGACGGCGCGGTCGTGACCAGCGCAGGGCAGGCGCCGCCCACCCGGCAGGCGTGGCGCGCCCAGCTGGACGAGACCCGCCGGCAGGGCATGGCACGGGCGATGGGCAGCCCCCTGCCCGGCGTGAATGCTTTTTCCACACCCGTGTTCGACCATGCGGGCAATATCGCCCTGGCGCTGACCTGCCTGGGGCCGAGCAATCTTTTCGACGCCTCGTGGGACGGCCCCATCGCCTCGGCCCTGCGCCAGTGCGCCGCGGCCATCTCAAAAGAGCTGGGATTCCGGCCGCCGGCCCAGGGCCTGTAAATCATGGAAAGAGAACTCACCCTGCACGTGCCGGCCACGGCGCGGCCCGCCATCGTCAAGGCTCTGCGCGCGGACAAGGCGCGGCGGGTGACGCTGCAGGCACGTTATTTCGACACCCCCGCGCGCGAACTGGCCAGGGCCGGCGTCGCCCTGCGCGTGCGCCTCGAAGGCCGGCGCTGGGTGCAGACGGTCAAGGCGCCGGGGCCGGACGCGCTGACGCGCCTCGAACTGAATCACCCGCGCACCGGCCCCGAACTGGATCTTTCCCTGTATGACGGCACGCCGCTGGCGGGGCTGCTGGCGAGGCTGTCCGAGCCGCTGGGCCTGCGCTACGAAACCCGCGTCGCCCGGCTGGCCATGCGGGTCGAGTCCCGCGCCGCCACGGTGGAAGTCGCCTATGACCACGGCGTCATCGTGGCCGGCGGCCTGGAACTGCCCATCAGCGAGGTGGAGTTCGAGCAGATCGCCGGCGCGCCCGAGGCCGTGTTCGACCTGGGGCGGCAATGGCTGCTGTCGCACGGCCTGGTCCTGGAACTGCGCAGCAAGGCCCAGCGCGGCGATCTCCTGGCGCAGGCGGCGGGCGCCGGGGCGCACGGCGCGGCGGACACCGCCCCGGGCAGTGCGGCGGCAAGCCGCGCGGCCCGAGGCGGCAAGGCCGAAGCGGCGGACGGCGCGGCCCCCGCGCCCCCGCCGCCCGACCTTTTCAGGCACCGGCGCTCCAGGCACGTGCGCCTGTCGCCCGACATGGACATAACTCAGGCCTACCTGGCCTGCGCCAATGAATGCCTGACCCAGATCATCTGCAACGCCACCCTGGCCGCGGGCGTGGATACCGCGCGCGCCTCGGCGCAGGCCAGGGCGGAATACATCCATCAATTGAGGGTCGGCATGCGCCGCCTGCGCTCATGCTGGAAGCTGTTCAAGCCATGGATGCCCGCGGTAGACAGGCATGTCGCCGATACGCTGCGCCGGCATTTTGCGCTGTTCGGCAGCGTACGCGACGACGACGTCATCAGGCTGGACATCATGCCGCGGCTGCTGCGGGCCGGCATGCCGGTCCACGGCTGGCCCGGCCGCGCCGCGCCGGACGGCCTGGCACCGGGTGAGGCCGGGCCGGATGCAGAGCGGGACAGGCCCGCAACGCAGGCGGGCGGCCAGGCGGCGCAAGCCGCGGGCGGCCAGGCATTCCAGGCCTGCCTGCTGGAGCTGCTGCGCCATGTGGTCCTGCTTGGCGATGCGGCGGGCCTTCAGCCGGCCCCGTCCGGCAAGGACCGCAAGCCTCGCGGCAAAGGCACGGCGGCGCCGGCCCACCTGGGGCATGCCCTGGTCAGGCGGCTGGACGGCTGGCGCGGCAGAATAGCCCGGGAAGGCGAACACTTCGTCGAGCTGTCCATCGACGACCAGCACGACTTGCGCAAAGAAGTAAAGACACTGCGCTATTGCCTGGATTTCAGCGAAGGGGCGCTTTCGGCGCCCATGGTAAAGCCCCTGCGCGAAGCCTTGCTGCAAGCCCAGGAGACCCTGGGCGAGCTCAATGATTTTTATGTCGCCCAGGCCTTTTACCAGCGGCTGCAAGACAGCCAGCCCGCCTCGGCCTGGTTCGCCATAGGCTGGCTGCGCGCCATGCAGGAACAGAACAAGGCCCGGGCACAAGAGGTTTTCATGCGCCTGCCGTCCTTGCGGCCCGGGGCCTGAAGCGCCGCTACTCGCCCACCACGGCGGTGGCGAACTCGCGCGCCACGAAGGGCTGCAGGTCTTCGAGGCCCTCTCCCACGCCTATCCAGTAGACCGGCACGGGCCGCACGCCCTGGCTGCCGGCGGCCACGGCCGCCAAGGTGCCGCCCTTGGCCGTGCCATCCAGCTTGGTCACCACCAGCCCGGTCAGCCCGATGGCCGAATCGAACGCGCGTATCTGTGAAATGGCGTTCTGCCCGGTGTTGCCGTCCACCACCAGCAGCACCTCGTGAGGCGCCTGGCCGTCGGCCTTGCCGATGACGCGCTTGATCTTCTTGAGTTCTTCCATCAGATGCAGCTGGGTGGGCAGGCGCCCCGCCGTGTCTATCATGACCACGTCCGCGCCGCGCGCCCGGCCCGCGTTGACCGCATCAAAAGCCACCGCGGCGGGGTCGCCGCCGTCCTGGGCGATGACCGACACATTGTTGCGCGCCCCCCAGGCGATCAACTGCTCGCGCGCGGCCGCGCGGAACGTATCGCCCGCCGCCAGCAGCACCGACTTGCCCTGGCGCTGGAAGGCATTGGCCAGCTTGCCGATGGACGTGGTCTTGCCCGCGCCATTGACCCCGGCGATCATGACCACCAGCGGCGCGGCGCGGTCCAGCGCAAAGGTTTTTTCCAGCGGCGCGAGATGCTCGGCCAGGATGTCCCGCAATGCCGCCTTGACCTGCACGGCATCGTCCAGCCTTTCTTTGCGCACCCGCGCGCGCAGGGCGGCCAGCAGCTTTTCGGCGGCCTCCATGCCGGCGTCGGCCATGACGAGGGCGGTTTCGAGCTCTTCGAACAGCGCCTCGTCCACCTTGACGCCCACGAACAGCCCGCCGATGCTCTGTCCCGTGCGGGACAAGCCCTTGGTCAGCCGCGACAGCCATGACGACCTGGCCGGCGCCGCGGCGGGCGGCGGGGGTTCGGGCGAGGCGGGCTGCGAAGGGCCGGGCGGCTCGGATGCGGCCGCCGGCGCTTCCACGGGAGCGGGGGACGGGGGCGCGCAAGGCTGCGCCTGGGGCCCGGGCGGCGCGGCCAGGCCCGGCACCGGTTCGCCGGGCGCGGGCCGGGCAGGCGCTTCGGCCGCAGCCTCGGGCGCCGCTTCTGCCATGGATTCGGGCTCCGCCCGGGCCGCGGGGTCACGTTTGCCGGGCGCCGGCTCGGGTGCCGCCTCGGGCTGCGCCAGGGGAGCAAAAGCCGGTTCGGCCATGGAGCCCTGCGAAGGCTCGCCGGCCCCGCCTTCGGGCTCGTCCGGCGGCGTCCCGCCGGCCTCGGCCGGGTCCGCCTCGGCCTGCCCGGGGGATTTTTTGCGTTTAAAAAAACTGAACATAGGCTTTACACTAGGGGAAAATTGTTCCGGACCATCGCCGCACGGCGTTCGCAGGCCCATGAAGAAGCATCTTATCCGTATTGTAGGCGGTGATTACCGGCGCACCCCCATTCCCGTCGTGGAGGCGCCCGGCCTGCGCCCCACGCCCGACCGCGTGCGCGAAACGCTGTACAACTGGCTGCAGCACTTGTGGGGCGGCGATTTCTCCGGCAAGCGGGTGCTGGACTTGTTCGCCGGCACCGGGGCGCTGGGTTTCGAAGCCGCCTCGCGCGGCGTGGCGCACGTGCAGATGGTCGAAAACAACCCGGCGGCGGTGGCCGCCCTGCGGGCCTTGCGCGACAAGCTGGGCGCGCGCAGCGTGCGCATCCACCCGGGCGAGGCCGAAGCCGTTCTGCGCCGCATGGACGCCAGCCGTTTCGATCTGGTCCTGCTGGATCCGCCCTTCGCGCTGGGCTGGCTGGACAAGCTGTGGCGCAGCCTGCCGGGCATACTGGCGCCGCAGGCGCTGGTCTATGTGGAATCCGAAGCGGCCATCCAGCCGCCGGAGCCCTTCCAGATGCTGCGCGCGGGCAAGGCGGGACAGGTGCATTTCGGGCTGGCCCGATTTGCTGCACTGCAAGAAAAAGACAATAATCGTGTTTCAAACTAGAAGAACACAAGCTCCCTACTCAAAGGCATATCGCTTGCTGCGTGTGCCCAACCCACTACGAGACTCGGAATCCGCATGATTACTGTCGTTTATCCTGGAACATTCGACCCCCTGACCCGCGGCCATGAAGACCTGGTGCGCCGCGCCGCCAGCCTGTTCGACCATGTCGTGGTGGGCGTGGCCCACAGCCAGGCCAAGCGGCCCTTCTTCACCGTCGAAGAACGCGTGGAGATCGCCCAGGAAGTCCTGGGCCACTACCCCAACGTCGAAGTCAAGAGTTTTGCCGGCCTGCTCAAGGATTTCGTGCGCGAGCAGGACGCCCGGGTCATTGTGCGGGGCCTGCGCGCCGTATCCGACTTCGAGTATGAGTTCCAGATGGCCGGCATGAACCGCCACCTGCTGCCCGAGGTCGAAACCCTGTTCATGACGCCCTCGGACCAGTATCAGTTTATTTCGGGCACCATCGTGCGCGAAATCGCCATACTGGGCGGCGACGTCAGCAAATTCGTGTTCCCTTCGGTGGAGCGCTGGCTGCACAACAAGGCGAAGGCCCTGCACGCAAAGGAATAGCCATGGCATTGCGCATTACCGGCGAATGCATCAACTGTGACGTCTGCGAGCCCCAGTGCCCCAACAACGCCATCTACATGGGCGCCGAGATCTACGAGATAGACCCCTCGTGCTGTACCGAGTGCGTGGGCCATCATGACGAACCGCAGTGCCAGGTAGTGTGCCCCGTCGAATGCATCGAGCTGGACCCGGACTGGCCCGAGGACAAGACCGTGCTGCTGGCCAAGTACTATCGCCTGCAGCAGCCCGCCTAGGGCCTGTTGACACTAAAAGGGCAGCCGCCGCCCGGCCGGCGGCTTGACCCCCTTTATTCTTCTACCTTGTTGCCCAGCAGGCCTTTGAGCGCCTTGCCCAGGCTCTTGACCGTGTCCGCGGGCCGCGAAGTGGCCGGGGGCGGCGCCGGCGCCGCCGCGGGGGCGGCCTTGTTGCGCTCCAGCTGGCGGGTGGCGAAGTCCAGCAGGCCGCGCTGCATGGCGGCCTGGACCAGGCGGCCTCCCATGTCCTTCCATTGCACGCTGTACGAGGGCGCCCGCAATTCGCCGGCCAGGTGCACGGGCACGGTCAGGCCGCGCAGCTCGGCCAGCCCGGCGTCGTTTTGCCCCTTGACGGTGTTGACCACCCGCACATTGGCGACGAGGTCTATCTTGCCGTCGGCGACGTCGATGGCGGCGGGCTTGCCCTGGGTGACGCGCAGCAGCGGCGCCTTGACGTCCAGCTTGCGGAAAGTGGCCACGCCGTTGGCGACGGCCAGGTGGGCGTCCAGGGAGCTGAAGTCGGTCTGGCGCGCCAGGTCGAACTGGCCGGGCATCTCGGGGCCGCGGCCGTCCATCACGGTGTGCAATACCCCCACCGCCTCGGAAAGCGTGCGGCCCAGGTCGATGCCCCGGATCGTGCCGTCGCGCAGTTGCATGCGCGCGCTGCCCGCCAGGCCCGCCCTGAGAGCTTCGGCCGTCGCCCCCTGTGCCTTGAGGTCGAGCTTGACGCCGCCCACCCCCGCCAGGCGCTCCTGCCCCGTCAGGCCGCGCATCAGCGGCCCGACGGCGACGTCCTTGAGGTCCAGCTGGGCCATGTAGCGGTTCTGGGAGTCGGCCCCCAGCTTGCCGGTCAGGGTGCCGTCGTACAGGTTGGCCGACAGGCCATAGAGATCCAGCTTGCCCTTGGCCGCCGTGACGGACAAGGCAAAATTGCGGGCCTCGAGGTCGCGCACCTTGAGCCGGCCCACCTTGACCGTGCCGGCAAGGTCCATGGAGTCGAGCGCCGTCAGGTCGAAAGCCGCGGGCTCGGCGGCGGGCGCGGCCGGGGAAACGGCCGGCTCGTCCTGCGGGTCTGGCTGCGCTTTCTGTTCCGGTTCCGCCGCCTGCGGCGCGGGTTCCGGCGCGGGCTTGGGGGCGGGAAACAGCTTGTCGAAATCCAGCACGTCCGCCTGCAGGGCGAAGCGCAGCTTGGGACTGGCCAATTCGGTGGCCTTCATGTTGAAATTCAGCGGCGCGCCGTTTAGCACGGCGTTGATCTCGCTGGCCACCTCGTCCTTGATCAGGTCGGCATGCACGCTGCCGATGAGGGGAAACTCGAAACTGCCTCCCGGCAGGGCCGTGTCTTCTATCTTGACGTCGCCCTTGATGGCAGACAACGTGCCTTTTTCGTTGAACACGTCCCACTGGGCCGGCGACGACATGCTGATCTGCATGGTGTGGTCGCCGTTCTTCAGGCTGCTGTCCATTTTGAGCTCTTTGGCGGTCAGGTTCCAGGCGTCGCCGCCCAGCCCGCTCATGCCCAGCGTCAGCGCCAGTGTTTTCTCGCCCGACAGCTTGACCGTGCCCGCCACGGTCTCGCCCTTGGCTTCCTCAGGGGAAATCGACAGCTGCGGCGCATCGAAGGCCAGCTCGAAGCCTTGCTCGGGCAGGTTGCCCTTGGCGCGCAAGGCCAGTTTTTCCATGACGAACTCTGAACGGCTGCGGTCTATCTTGAGCCGCGGCAGCGACAGGCTGGCGTCCAGGTCCCGGATCTGGCGCGGCCCGCGCGTGCCGCCCTGCAGCAGCAGCTCGACGCCGCTGGCATCCACCATGTGCGAATAGCCGCTGTAGACGAAGTTGCCGCGCAGCGTGGCCGTGCGCGCGTCCAGCATGCCCAGCAGGCCGGCCACCTGCACATTGAGCTTCTGCGCCGAATAGTTTTTTTGCAAGGGGTCCATCTTGACCTGGGCCTGGCCTTCGAGCGTGGCGTCGGCCTGCGGGTATTCGCCCAGCAGCGTGCCGCGCACCGCCACGTCGAAAGGCTGGTCGAAAGTCATGCGCCCCGTGTTGACCTGCAGCTTGACCAGCCGAGCCACATAGCCATGCCTGGCGTCCACGAAGTGGATTTCGCCGCCCTGCAAGTCCAGCCCCGCGATGTCGATCTGCAGGGCTGCGTCCCTGTGCAGGTCGGCCGGCCGGATGGCGCCGTCCGCCACCGGCTGGGCGTTGGCCTGCCGGATGAAGCCCGGCGAGGGCTCCAGCGCGATAGGCTGAGGCGGCCCCGGGGGGCCTTCCATGAGGTCATGGAAATTGAACTGGCCGTCCTGGTCGCGCGTGACCCAGGCCTTGAACCCGCTGACCGCCACGTGGTCCACCACGAAGCGGTTGAAAAGCAGCGGCCAGATGGCCACGGCGAACCGCGCGCTGTCGATGGAAGCAAAAGTGTCCTGGCTGTCTCGATTGGACAGCGAGACGTTCTGCACCGACAGGCCGATGCGCGGGAACATGGACAGCTCGATGTCGCCGTCTATGGAAAGCGTGCGGTGATAACGCTCGTAGACCAGTTCCTCGAATTTGCCCTTGTAGGCGTTTGGGTCGAAGGTAAGCAGGAAAATTGCCAGGCCGCCCAGCGCAATCGCCACCACCAAGGCCAAGCCTATCAATACCCGTTTGAACCCAACTTTCATTTCCGGCCTCGAGAACCCGGGGGCTTCCCCCGGCTGCGTTACAAAATCGATACTGTGAATGCTAACCTAACTAGTCCGGTCATTCGCAGGGCGCAGCCGGGTCGGGGGCATTTCTTACCTATGGTTTTATCGGGACAAAACCGAACACATTATTATTCTTCATAGTTCAGACAGGGGAAACCCCTATCTGGTTCACACGCGCCGCCTTGCCATGCCCGGCGCCGGGCATATGTCCATGGCCGGCTGGCCACCGGACACGCGGCCAAGGGCCTGTGCCGTCCGGCAAGGCGCCGAGGTGTTCGCGCCGGACGCGGCGGGCAATATTTGTACCCGGCCCAAACCTGCGCAGGGCGCGCAGGCGGCCGGCAACGCCGGCGCGGCCGCCGGCCTGGCGAAGCCGGACTTACAGCTTGCCCAATATGCCCGACACCGCGCCCATCAGCGACGCCGTCTCCAGGGGCGTGTCCTGGGCCTGCCCGTCGGGCGACAGATGGGAAACAAGCTGGGGCAACAGCGCCGACAGGCCGCCCAGCACCGAATCCGTGTCCTGCCCGGAATCGCGCGCCAGCTGGTCTACCGCGTCGTCGCCCAGCGCCGAACGCAATTGCGGCCCCGACACGGACTGGTTGGGCCCGGAGCCCAGCCACGAGGCCACCGCCTCGCCCAGCCCGCCCGTGCGCAGCTTTTCAAGCAAGGCGGGCAGCCCGCCCGGATAGCGGTTGACGTATTCGATGACGGCCGGCAGCAACGCCGCCATGCCCGCGCCCTGCGCCGAGCGCTGCCCGCCGACGGCGGAAATGACCGAATTCAATAAGCTCATGAGTGCTCCTGGAGACTGGGGAACTTCGGTTATAGTACCTTGCTTTAGAAGAAAAAATAATGTCGCACAGTCGGAGGAGCCCATGCTGATAGGTATCCCGCGCGAAAGCCTGCCCGGCGAAACGCGTGTCGCGGCCACGCCCGAAACAGTCAAAAAATACATCGCCGCCAGACACAAGGTGGTGGTTCAGGCGGGCGCCGGCGAGGCCGCCCACTACCCCGACGAGGCCTACGCCGCGGCGGGCGCGGACCTGGCCGGCGCCGACCAGGCATTGGGCGCCGACATCGTGCTCAAGGTGCGCGCGCCCTCGCAGGAAGAACTGGCCCGCATGAAGCCCGGCGCCGTGCTGGTGGGCATGCTGGACCCCTTCAATGCCGAGGGCCTGGCCGCCATGGCCGGCGCCGGGCTTACCGCCTTCGCGCTGGAGGCCGCACCCCGCATCACCCGCGCGCAAAGCATGGACGTGCTGTCCTCGCAGGCCAACCTGGCCGGCTACAAGGCCGTCATGCTGGCCGCCAACCAGTACGGCCGGCTGTTCCCCATGATGATGACCGCCGCCGGCACCCTGAAAGCCGCGCGCGTGGTCGTCCTGGGCGCCGGTGTGGCGGGCCTGCAGGCCATCGCGACCGCCAAGCGCCTGGGCGCCGTGGTGGAAGCCTCGGACGTGCGCCCCGCCGCGCAGGAACAGGTGGAATCGCTGGGCGCCAAGTTCATCGAAGTGCCCTTCGAGACCGACGAAGAACGCGAAATCGCCCAGGGCGTGGGCGGCTACGCCCGCCCCATGCCGGCCGCATGGATGGCCCGCCAGGCGGCGCTGGTTTCCGAGCGCTGCAGGCAGGCCGACATCGTCATCGCCACGGCGCTGATTCCCGGCCGCCCCGCCCCCACCCTGGTCAGCGCCGAAACCGTGCAGGCCATGAAGCCGGGCTCGGTCATCGTCGACCTGGCGGTCGAGCGCGGCGGCAACTGCCCGCTGTCCGAAAAAGACCAGGTCGTCGTCAAGCACGGCGTGGCCCTCATAGGCTACAGCAATCTGCCGGCCATGGTCGCCACCGACGCCTCGGCCCTGTACGCCCGCAACGTGCAGGATTTCCTCAAGCTCATCACCGACGCCGAGGGCGGGCTGGCCATACGGCGCGACGACGAAATCGTCGCCGCCTGCCTCATGAGCATCGATGGCAACGCAAGGAGCGCCTGATGGAAGCCGTCAACCCCACCCTGCTGAATCTCATCATCTTCATCCTGGCCATCTACGTGGGCTTCCACGTCGTGTGGAACGTCACCCCCGCCCTGCACACGCCCCTGATGGCGGTCACCAACGCCATCTCCGCCATCGTCATCGTCGGCGCCATGCTGGCGGCCGGCCTGACCGAAGGCGGGCTGGCGCGCTACATGGGCGTGTTCGCCGTGGCGCTGGCGGCCGTCAACGTATTCGGCGGCTTCCTGGTCACCCGGCGCATGCTGGAAATGTTCAAGAAAAAAGAGAAGAAAACAGGGGGCCGGCCGTGATATCCGCCAATCTCGTCACCTTTTTCTACCTGCTGGCCTCGGTCTGCTTCATCCAGGCCCTGAAGGGCCTGTCCCACCCCACCACCTCGCGCCGCGGCAATGTGTTCGGCATGGCGGGCATGGCCATCGCCGTGCTGACCACGGCCGCCCTCATCGCCAGCCTGTCGGCCGAAGGCTCGGCGGCCACCGGCCTGGGCTGGATCGTGCTGGGGCTGCTGATCGGCGGCGCCATCGGCACCCTGATGGCCAGGCGCGTCGAAATGACCAAGATGCCCGAGCTGGTGGCCTTCATGCACAGCATGATAGGCCTGGCCGCCGTGGCCATCGCCGTGGCCATCGTGGCCGAGCCCCACGCCTTCAACATCGCCGCCGAAGGCCAGGCCCTGCCCATGGGCAACCGCCTGGAACTGTTCATCGGCACCTTCGTGGGCGCCATCACCTTCTCGGGTTCGGTCATCGCCTTCGGCAAACTGTCGGGCAAATACAAGTTCCGCCTGTTCCAGGGCGCGCCGGTGGTGTTCAAGGGCCAGCACCTGGTCAACCTGCTGGCCGCGCTGGCCATGCTGGGCTGCGGCTTCTGGTTCATGGCCACGCAGGCCTGGCTGCCCTTCATCGTCATGGCCGCGCTGGCCTTCATTCTGGGCGTGCTCATCATCATTCCCATCGGCGGGGCCGACATGCCGGTGGTGGTGTCCATGCTGAACAGCTACTCGGGCTGGGCGGCGGCGGGCATCGGCTTCTCGCTGAACAACCCCATGCTCATCATCGCCGGCTCGCTGGTGGGCTCGTCCGGCGCCATCCTGTCGTACATCATGTGCAAGGCCATGAACCGCTCGTTCTTCAACGTGATCCTGGGCGGCTTCGGGGCCGAGGGCGGCGCGGCGCAAGGCGGCGCGCAGGCGCAACGCAACGTCAAGTCGGGCAGCCCCGACGATGCGGCCTTCCTGATGGGCAATGCCGAAACCGTCATCATCGTGCCCGGCTACGGCCTGGCCGTGGCGCGCGCCCAGCATGCCCTGAAAGAACTGGCCGAAAAGCTCACCGACGCCGGCGTGACCGTCAAGTACGCCATCCATCCCGTGGCGGGGCGCATGCCGGGCCACATGAATGTCCTGCTGGCCGAGGCCGAAGTCCCTTACGACCAGGTATTCGAAATGGACGACATCAACAGCGAGTTTTCGCAGACCGACGTCGTGCTGGTGCTGGGCGCCAACGACGTGGTCAACCCCGCGGCCAAGAACGACCCCCAGTCGCCCATTGCGGGCATGCCCATCCTGGAGGCCTACAAGGCGCGCACCGTCATCGTCAACAAGCGCTCCATGGCGGCCGGCTACGCCGGCCTGGACAACGAACTGTTCTACATGGACAAGACCATGATGGTGTTCGGCGACGCCAAGAAGGTCATCGAAGAAATGGTCAAGGCGGTGGAATAAGCCTGTGGCTGGCCACACTGGCCGGCAAAAAACCAGGCCCGCCGCACAAGAAGGCGACTCTTTATTGCGGCGCCTTCAGGTAGCGGGGCGCAATGGATTCCAGCGGCGTCGGAAACACGCCCAGCTCGGGCGCCATGGGCGCCTGGCAGACGCTGTCGGCCCGCAAGGCGTCCAGGTTGTCCTGCGACAGGACGGGGGGGCCGGGCAACAGGCCCAGCATGCAGGCCTGCAGCCTGCCGACAGCCATGGGGACGGGAATGACCGGCCGAGGCCGGCCGCTCCAGCGCGCCGCCAGCGACACCAGCTCGGCCAGGGTGTAGGCCTGGTAGCCGGCCAGCGCATAGGTCTTGCCGTAAGTATGCGAGTCGCGCAGCGAATTGACCATGGCCTTCACCACGTCGCCCACGTACACGGGCTGCAGCCGCGCCCGCGCGCCGGCCAGGAAGATGACCGGCAGCCAGCGCGCCAGCCGCGCGAACAGATTCATGAAATTGTCGTCCGGCCCGAACACCACCGAGGGGCGGAAGATGGTGCAGGCGCCCTGCTCGTAGCCGGCGAACGCCTCGATGACGGCCTGCTCGCCGTCGGCCTTGGACCGGTGGTAGGCGCTGGGCCCCTGCGCGCTGGCGCCCAGCGCGCTGACGTGCAGCAGGCGGGCCACCCCATGCCGACGGCAAGCCTGGGCGATGCGGCGCGGCAGCTCGACATGAACCTGGCGGAAGTCCTTGCCATAGGGCCTGCCGCGCCGGCCATGCAACAGGCCCACCAGGTTGACCACGGCATCGCATCCGGCCACCGCGCCGTCCAGCGCCGCGTCGTCGTGCACGTCCACATCCAGCAGCGTTACCGTGGGCAGCAGCAAAAGGTCTCGGCCTTTGCCATAGCGCCGGGTGGGCACCAGCACCTGATGGCTGTCGGCCACCAGCCGAGCCGCCAGATGGCGTCCGATGAACCCCGTCCCACCGATAAGCAATACACGCATCGCGCGCCCCCCGACAGATTGTCGATCCCCCGATTTTCGATCCGCGGCAGGGAATGTGCAAGCAGGGGAACCCGCGCCCCCGCCAGCGCCCCGGCGGGGAGCGCCTGGCCACGGCCGGGAGGCCCGCCCCCTAGCGGGGATTATGCTGTCGCCGCCACTGGGTCGGCGACAGCCCGAACCGGCGCCTGAAAGCGTGGCTGAAGGTGGCGGAATCCGCAAAACCGTGCTGGTAGGCGATTTCACTTATCTGGCGGAGCACGGCGGTGTCGGACAACAGGCTGCGGCAGCGCTCAAGCCGCAGGCCCTGGATGTGGTCGGCCGGGGCCAGCCCCTGACTTTCAAACAGCTTGTAGAGATAGCGGCGGGATATCCGGAAATGCGCGGCCACACTGTCGACGGACAACGCGGGATCGTGAAGATGCTCGTCGATATGCTGGCATATCGACCGGAACTGGGCATGCCGGACCTCGTCCAGGTCGGACATTCCGGCCCCGCCCAGCTGCTCGCATATGTTCAGGCCCATCATCTGCAGGATGGAGCCGGCGATATCGCGCCTGGCCGCCGCCGAAAGGCTGGGCGTTTCGGACAGGGCCAGGCGCAATGTATTCATGGCAATGCGCGCGCTGCCGCGCTTGGCGCTGAAGGCCCGCCCCACCGCCCGCTGGAGATACGGCTCCCATACACAGACATGCGCCGGCGCGATCTGCAGGACGAGGAAATGCGCGCCCTGTTCGACGGCGACTTCGTAAGGACGGGCGGTGTCATACACGCCCCATTCGCCGGGCCGCAGCACTGCCGAGCGCCCCTCTTGCGACAGGATGCTGCGGCCGGCCAGCTGCAGCGTAGCCTTGTAGATGCGCCGCTCGGCGCGACTGGCGAGCGCGCGCGTGCGGCATACTTGCTGCGCGGCAGTGACCAGCTCGGTGACGTTCAGGTCGCCCAACGCCTCGTTGGCGGCGGTATTCAGAAAAGGAGCGCCTTTACTGGCGCGGATCTCCAGCGGCACGAAAGACTGGCAGGTGGCATCGTGCCAGGCGCCGTAGCTGTCGAAGTGTAGGGGCGGAGTGCGCAATAGCATGGGCGGCATACACCTTATGCTTTGAAAGGCGCCCGGGGCCGGCGCGCGGGCCCATGCAGGCGCGGGAAAGTGCTTTATACCTAAAATTCCATGATAGGGCCATGGGTAAAAACCTTAGTCGGCCGCGGCTGCCCCGCACATCGGCGCCGCGGTCATTGCGCCGGGTTCATGCCATAGGTATACGGCGCCAGCACCCGGCCCTTGCGCGCAAGCTGCCCCGCCAGTTCGCGGCGCACGCGCGCCACGTCGTTGAAACGATGCGGCCGCGCGGCGCCGACTTCGGCGGCGGTGAAAGCCTGGAAATCGGGCACGGCGGGCCCATACGTCAGGACCGCCCAATTGAGCACATTGGCCAGCTCGGCATCGCTCAACTGCGACTGGGCGGCGCCCGGCACCCTTACCATGTAGTCGCGCCCGGCCGGCGTGTCCGCCAGCAGGCCAATGGAACCGCGGAAACTGGGCACGCCGCGCCGCGCGGCGCCCCCTCCGTCGAAGCGGTGGCAGCCGGCGCATTGAAGCATGTAGTCTTTGTAGGCCGCCGTGCTTTGTGCGGGGGACAGTTTCCGGACGGAAGCGTCCGGCCCTTTCCCGCCCCCGGCGGGCGCCGTCCCGCGGACCTGCGGGACGGCGGCAGCGGACCAGGACAGCAAGGCCAGCGTCGCCAGGGCAATCCCGCTGCGCATTCCCACGGCAACAAGCCCCCTAGCTCTTGGCCAGCCCGACGACAACGGACGTAGTGCAGTGGAAGGTGGTGTTTTCGTTGGCCATGCACCAGTTGACGTCGTTGTGCAGGAAGAACTCGTATCCGGGCCGCTCGCGCACCTGGGACGAGCAAAGGCAGCGGTTGCAGGCCGTCTTGCCGCAGCAATCGTGATAGCTGACCAGATAGTCCTTGCCGTCCTTGGGATTGTGGCAAGTGCCCACCCAGGAAATCGGCGACGGCGTCGTGCCGGGAGGGCAAGTCGTGGCCGTGCCGCCGCAGCACGAGCAAAGAAACCCGTCGACCGCGCAATAGCGCCAGTAGTCGCAAGACGTAAGTTCCGCCTCGGTCGCGTCGTCCAGGCCGGCCGGGCGGCCCGCCGCCCTTGCCACCGGAAGCACGGGCATGAGGAAGGCAGAACCCACCAATACCTTGCCGATCGAGCCCAGCACACTGCGCCGGGACGACTTGTGCGCGACCTGCCGCGCGACGTTCTCGCCAAATTTATCCAACCAACGCATCGACGTTCTCCTTGCGCGAAACTTGAGTCTCTTTCAGACCGTCATGGGACAGGTATTCCTGCGCCGACGCCACGCCCAGCTCTTTGGCAGTGAACAGGCTTTCCAGCTGCTCGCGCGAATTGACCAGCCCCTTGGCGCGCACGATACCGTGTTCGTCCATCAGGGCGGCATAAGGCAGCTTGCTGATCTTGAATCCCATGCCCACCTCGGGCGACAGCAGATACGGGAACTGCTCCAAACCGGCCTGGCGGTAGAAGGCCATGTGCTCGGGCATCTCGCCGTCGCTGGCCAGCACGATGTCCAGCCATTTCTTCTCGGTGGCCGCCACCGATTTCAGGATGGGCAGCAGCTTTTTGCATACCGGGCAAGTGGGAGACAGAAAGAACAGCAGCTGGCTGCGCCGGCCCGGATGGCCGATGCGCTGCATGCGGCCCAGCATGTCGGCCACCTCGAACACGGGCGCGGCCTCGCCCACCGCGGGGCCTTTGTCCATGGTAAGCGCGCCCATGGGCGCGACCCGCTCATACAGCACGCCTATCTGCCGCGACAGCGCCAGCACCACCAGCACCAGGCACAGCACGACCACCCACAGCACGATATTTGAAATCATCAAGGCACTCATGGTGTCTCCTTATGTTTTTTGAAAGCGCCCATGCGAATCGATGAGCTGATTCAGGCACGCATACAGGCCCAGAACCGCCAATGCGGCGCCAAAGAAAGTCAGCGCGTCCACCCATTCCAGACTGCGCGGCGCGGCATGGCGCGCCAGCAGCGCGGGGACGCACAAGACGGCCAGCAGACCATTGCGCAACAGCAGCCACCAGGAAAGGCCGCCCGACCGCTCGGCCAGGCCGCCGCAGCCGCAATCGATGTCGCGGCGCCCGCGCAGCAGGTTGGCGACAACGCCGGCCGTCGCGATCAGCAATACCAGCAGAGCCAGCAATGCGCCCGCTACACGCGTGGCCGGCGCCAGCAACAGACCGCCGCCCAGGAGCTCGGCGGCGATGAAGCCCAGCGCAAAGGGCCTGGCCAGGGCCGCCGGCAGCAAGGCGTAGCCCGCAACCGCATTTTCGAACAACGTGAAACGGGCTGCTTTTTCGAGGCCGCCCGCAATGAGGACGCCGGCCATCGCGGCAGCCGCCGCATAGATGATGACGGGATCTATCATGGCCTGCCCCCGTCGGGGTGCGGCTCGACCTGCAGAGCGGCTTCGCCCGCGCCTTCTATGGTGCGCAGATACTTGGGCTGTGCGGCGCTGATGTCGTAGACGTTGACATTGCCCCCATCCAGCGTCAGCAGGCGCGGAACCGGCCCCTGCGATACCGATATGGACAGCGCGTCGCGGCCCGGCTCGCGCGCGATGCGCTTCCTGGTCTTGAGATCGTATACCCAGATTTCGGCGGCCGGATTCTTGTGCGACCCTTCCTGGCCATCCGGGTGCATCAGTACGTACAGGCGCTGGCTGGCGCGGTTCACGTCCACCAGGTTGTAGCCGCCGGGCACCCAGCCCTTGGCCTTGTCGGCATCACCCAGCAAGGACCATACAGTCTCGAAGCGAATGTCCTTGCCGCCAAGATCGGCGGTATAGACATTGCCATGGAAAGACACGAAATAAGCCTTGTTTCGCAGCATGCCCGGCGTGATGAAGACGGGGTCGTCCTGGACGGGGAACATCTGCGCGCTGCGCCGCTGGCTGGCCAGCTTGCCGTTTTCGTCAAGGTCGATGGCCAGAAGAGCGCCATCGCCGCAGATAGTCATGAAACTGCGCGGCTTGTCTGGAATGGGAATAATACTCCAGCAGCCCGCGCCGGCGGTTATTTCATCGGCGAAGCTGCCTTTGGCCAGATCCACCACGGTAATTGACGAAGCCGGCGTGGCGTTCTGCACCAGCGCGAACTTTCCGTCGGCAGTCTGCCGGAATATGCCGCGGTAGTTCAGCGCCTGCGCCCGCTTGGCGGGTATGGCGATTTCCTTTTTGAAAGACAGCGACTGCGCGTCCCATATTTCCACCACGTCGGTACGCTTGCCCCGCGTCTGGCGCTCATAGTAGGTCGTCAGGACATAGATTTCGCGCCCGTCGCGGGACAGCTGCATATGGCCGTTGTAGGCGGTCGGCACCATGCCCAGGAATTTCCCGGAGGCGCCGTCGTAGATGTGCACGCGGCTGTCGGTCAAATGCTGGAAGACGGAATCCATGACGTAGACGCGCTGCGAGGCATCGGCCGGCAGCACATGGCCCCCGGTCAGTTCCTCCCATGGTTTCTCCTGGGCCTGCGCCGGCGCGCAAGCCGCCAGCATTGCCGCCGTCAACAGGCCGCCCAGGCGGCCGGCGGTGAATAATCGCTTGAGCATCGATAGTCTCCTGGCTATGGCGCGATTCAGAAGAGATACGCGTAGCGCAGCTGCACCCCGCGCATCCTGGGGCCATTGCGGACCTTCAGGTCGTGTATGTACTGGAACTGCAGCTGGTTGGCGTCATTCAACTGGTGGGTTATCTCGGCCGCCAGCTGATGGCTGCGCTGGCTCGGCGCGGCCGTCTGGCCGCCGATTGTCTCGCGGCCGCCGGTCTCGAAACGATAGCGCATGCCCACGTAAGTGTCGGGCGCAATATTGGTCGACGCCAGGAACATCAGGCGCACGGCGGGCGATTTTTCCAGTTTCTGGCCGTAGTAGTTGTCGTTGTCGCCAAAGAATTCGAACTCGGCCACCCCTTCCAGGAAGGTGGACTCGCCCACGCCCTTGACGAAGGCGAAATCCTGCACCGTCGTCCAGCGGTTGTTTCCGGGCGAGACGTCGGCATGGGAGCCATGGTAGCGGCCCACCGGGAAGGTGATGAAAGGCTCCCAGGCAAACCATGTGCGGGTTTCCTCGTTGTTGTACAGCCATATGGCCGCGCCCGCCTGGACGTCGCCCATGCCGGTCATGCGGTCGTCCGGTACGCCCGGCGCCTTGAGCGTCGTTCTATACGCCGGCGCGATCAACTCGTACTGCACGGTAAACCCGCCCAACTTGCGAAAGGCCATGGGGCGCAGCACCACCGCCTGCAGGTTCAGCCTGGGCCCGCCATCCAGCCGATGCCCCCGGTCGTAGAACCCGTGGCTGCCCAAGGCCGCGAAATAGCCCGCGAACACATTGGTGCCCGGCGGCGCGGGTATCCAGTCGCGCGCGCTCGGATCGCCCGCCTGCGCCGCGCCCGGGCCCAGCAGTGCCAGCGCGGCCGCCAGCAGCGGCGCCAACAGGCCTGACTTGCGTTGCCTCATTTTCTTTCCCCTTTGTTCGTCTGTTGTCCTGTGCATGTTGTCGTGGATGGCGCACCTACCCGGGGTAGGCGACACACACGGACTTCTTGTGCAAATACATTTCGATTGCATCGCGGCCGTGTTCGCGGCCGATGCCCGACTGCTTGTAGCCGCCGAAAGGCATGTGGGGGTCCAGCATGTTGTGCGTATTGACCCATACCGTGCCGGCCTGAATGCGCGGAATCAGGCGGTGCACACGCGTAAGATTGTTGCTCCAGATGCTGGCCCCGAGACCGAATTGGGTATCGTTGGCCAGGGCGACAGCCTCGTCGTCGGTGTCGAATGCTGCCGCGACCACCACCGGCCCGAAGATTTCCTCTTGGCTGATGCGCGCGCCGGCCGGTGCGCCGGCAAACACCGTGGGCCGCACGAAATAGCCCGCGCCATCGCCCGGCGCACCGCCCGACAGCACTTGCGCGCCTTCCTGCCTGCCGATGTCTATATATTCCAGCACACGCTTCTGGTGCCTGGCCGACACAAGCGGGCCGACCTGCGTGTCGGGGTCCATGCCCGGCCCCAGCTTCATGCCCGATGCGGCGCTGGCAAGGCCCGAGACGACCTTGTCGTAGATACCTTTTTGCACGAAAAGCCGGGAGCCCGCCGTGCATACCTGCCCCTGGTTGAAGAATATGGCGGCCGCGGCGCCCTGCACCGCCAGGTCGACATCGCAGTCATCCAGGATGACGACGGGGGATTTGCCGCCCAATTCCAGGGACACGCGCTTCATGTCCTGCATGGCCTGGCGGCCGATGAGCTTGCCTACCTCCGTCGAGCCGGTAAAGGCGATTTTATCGATCCCCGGATGCGCCACCAGCGCCGCGCCGGTGACCTCGCCACGCCCGGTGATGACGTTGACGACGCCAGGCGGAAATCCCGCTTCGAGCGCCAGTTCCGCCAGCCGTATGGCCGTCAAGGGGGTTTCCTCGGCCGGCTTGAGCACCACAGTGCAGCCCGTGGCCACCGCCGGGGCGATTTTCCAGATGGCCATCAACAGCGGAAAATTCCAGGGCACGATGGCGCCCACCACGCCCACCGGTTCGGGCCGGGTGTAGGCGTGATAATCCAAGCCTGGCGGGAAAGGAATGGACACGTTGAGGGTTTCGCCGGAGATCTTGGTGGCCCAGCCGGCCATGTAGCGCAGCCATTGCGCGCCCGCACCGACCTCCAGCCCCTGTGACAGCGCCAGCAGCTTGCCATTGTTGAGGGTTTCAAGCCTGGCCAGTTCATCGCCATGCTTCTCGACCAGATCGGCAAGGTCCAGCAACAGCTTTTCGCGGGCGACCGGCGGCAGCCCCCGCCATGCGGGGTCCTCGAAAGCCCGCCGCGCAGCGGCGACCGCCTTGTCCACCTGCCGGGGCCCGGCTTCGGGCTGGCGCGCAATGACGACCCCGCGCGCGGGGTCGTATACGGGGATGGGCTCGCCTTCGCCTTCCGGACACGGCCTGCCGCCGATGATCATGTATTCGCGTATGGCGGCTTCGGGGCCTTGTTGTGCCGGCACCATGGGCATGGGCTGTCTCCTTTCTTGTGGTGAAAACAGCATAGCCACTCCAGCCCCCGCCGTATTGTCCCGATGTGCACCGCGGCATGTCTATTTACGCATGGCGCCGCCTGCAAACCGCGACGATTGCGGCCGGGACTCAGCCCCGACGCGATGGCAATCGCCAGATCGTTTCCCACCCGCTGCGCCCCGCGGACCGGCGCCGTGCTCGATCGCCCACCCGGACATGAAGAAAATTCATCCATAGAATGAACACCTTCCACCGCGAGCATGCTTCGCCAGGCCTGATAAGGCCCCCTCTGCATCAACCGTTCTCATATTGCGGCGCTCCCGATTACTATATGGCGTTGTCGCGCCCCGAAGGCCGCGACGCCAGGCCCATGCACCGGCCATCCCCAAGCCTTCGCCTCTTTGCCGGAATATCGCTCATGTCCCAGCTTCTGCCCACCACCCTCGTCGGCTCTTATGCCCAGCCCGACTGGCTGATCGATCGCGCCAGGCTTGGCGGCCGCTTTCCTCCGCGCGTGCGCGCCAAAGAGCTGTGGCGCGTCGAGCCGCAATGGCTGGAACAGGCGCAGGACGACGCTACGCTGCTGGCCCTGCGCGACCAGGAAAAAGCCGGGCTGGACATCGTCTCGGACGGCGAGATGCGCCGCGAAAGCTATTCGAACCGGTTCGCCACCGCCCTGACCGGCGTGGACATCGACAACCCCGGTTCGGCGCTGGACCGCAGCGGCCACCCCAACCCCGTGCCGCGCATCGTCGGCCGCATCACGCGCAAGCATGCGGTGCAGGTGCGCGACGTGCAGTTCCTGCGCGCGCATACCGACCGCAAGATCAAGATCACCGTGCCCGGGCCCTTCACCATGTCGCAGCAGGCGCAAAACGACTATTACGAGTCCGAGACCGAAATGGCCCTGGACTACGCCGCCGCGCTCAATGAAGAGATCCGCGATCTTTTCGCGGCCGGCGCCGACGTGGTGCAAATAGACGAGCCCTATATGCAGGCCCGCCCCGAAAAAGCCCGCCAGTACGGCCTGCAGGCGCTGAACCGCGCCCTGGAAGGGGTGCAGGGCACGACCGCGGTGCATATCTGTTTCGGCTACGCCGCCATCATCCACGAGCGCCCCAACGGCTATTCCTTCCTGGCCGAACTGGACGCCTGCCTGGCCGACCAGATCTCGGTCGAGACGGCGCAATCCAACCTGGACTGCGCCATCCTGGAGAAACTGCCGTCCAAGTCCATCATGCTGGGCGTGCTCGACCTGTCCACCCAGGAAATCGAAACGCCCGAACTCGTCGCCCAGCGCATCCGCCGCGCCCTGCCGCACGTGCCCGCCGAACGCCTGGTCATCGCCCCGGACTGCGGCCTGAAATATCTGCCCCGCGAGGTCGCCTACGGCAAGATGAAAGCCATGGTGGACGGCGCCGGCATCGTGCGCGACTCGCTGGCGCAATAATTCCTTCTCTGGCGGGAGGACGCCGGCCGGCCCGGTGGTCGCCAGCCCGCCCTCGGCCCTCCCGGGGGCGGCATAACGATAGACACCTTCCTCATATAAATAGCTTCCTCCCATGAACGGGGAGACCAAGAAGAAGTAAAACGGCTCGCCCCGCCGGAGCGCCCGGCCACCGCTGCGCCATGCAGCGCGGCCGGGCGTTTTTTTGCGTGCTCCCGCGCGGCCAGCCGAGCCGCCGCCAGAGGCGGTGCGGCCATTGCCATTGCCAGTGCAGCGCCGGTGCGGGGTGCGGGGTGCCGGTGCCGGTGCCGGTGCCGGTGCCGGTGCCGGTGCCGGTGCCGGCAACATTTAATTCCTTTATGCCGCTTATTAAAAACTGTCGCTTGCCACGCGGCGGTCCAGTACTTACGATGGACAGGCATAAAAACGCATAAACAAGCCTTTGAATAATAATTAAAAATTTCCACACCACTGAAACGGCAGACATGAATATATTCAATTCCCCCGGGCCCGACGGAGACAGGGCCCCGCAGGACGCGGCATGGGCCGGCCAGGCCGACGCCATCCGCGAACTGGCCCCCAACGGCCAGTTGCGCGCGGCAATCAACTACGGCAATCCGGTGCTGGCGCAGCGCGACCCCGCCACGGGCGAGCCCGCCGGCGTGTCGGCCGACCTGGCCCGCGAACTGGCCCGGCGGCTGGGCCTGGACCTGCGCTTCGTCACCTTCGACTCCGCCGGCCAGGTGGCGGGCGGCGCGCAGGACAATGTATGGGACATGGCTTTCCTGGCCATAGACCCGCTGCGCGCCGAGACAATCTCATATACGGCGCCCTATGTGCTCATCGAAGGCACGTACATGGTGCGGGACGACTCCCCCATCGCGGCCATCGGACAGGTTGACCGCGAAGGCATCACCGTGGCGACGGGTGTGGGTACAGCCTATGACCTGTATCTGTCGCGCACGCTGGCCCATGCCCGCATCGTGCGCTACCCGACCTCGGAAGCCTCTATGGAACAGTTCGACCGGGACGGCCTGAGCACCGTCGCCGGGGTGCGCCAGCCGCTGGAAAGACACGCGCAGACCCATGGCGGCTTTCGCGTGCTGGACGGAAGCTTCACCACCATACGGCAGGCTGTCGGCTGCCCCAAGGGGCGCGATGCGGCGGCGGCGCTGCTGCGCCAGTACGTCGAATTCGCCCTGCAAAGCGGCTTTATCCAGGAAGGCCTGCGGCGCAGCGGCCAGCACGACGCCACGGTGGCGCCCTTCGACCCGGCCCCATGAACCGCCCCAGGCCCGGACCCGCCAACCCAAACAGGGCAACCGCATGAGCACACACATTCAACAGGCCCCCGGCCTTACCGGGGAACAGACATGACATCGATCGCACCGCGGCGGGACGAACTGACGCTGCCAACCGGCATCCGCCTGCACTACCAATACCACCCCGGCCCGCAGGACGCCCCCTGCCTGGTGCTGCTGCACTCGCTGGGCATGGACCATTCTTTCTGGCGTCTCGTGGCCCCCGCCCTGGCCGCGAAACAGCCCGTGCTGTGCATCGACCTGCGCGGCCACGGCAAGTCGGACAAGCCCGCGGGGCCTTATACCGTGAAAGAGATGGCGGACGATGCGGCACAGCTGGCGCAGGCGCTGGGCCATGGGCGCCTGGTCGCCGCGGGCGCCTCGCTGGGGGGCTGCGCGGCCCTGCAGCTGGCCATCGGCCATCCAGAGCGGACCGCCGCCCTGGGCCTGATCGACACGACGGCCTGGTATGGCGACACCGCCCGGGCGGACTGGTCCTCGCGCGCCGAAAAGGCCCGCGCCGAAGGGCTAGCCAGCCTGGTCCCGTTCCAGCAGACGCGCTGGTTCAGCGACGAATTCCGCCAGCGGCATCCGGACATCGTGGCCGAATGCGTCGATACCTTCGTGCGCAACGACATGCAGGGCTATGAGGCCACCTGCCTGGCCCTGGGCGCCTTCGACGCCCGCCCCGCCCTGTCCAGCCTGCGCATGCCCGTGTCCGTGATCGTGGGCGAACAGGACTACGCCACCCCTGTCGCCATGGCCACGCAGCTGCAGCAGGCGATACCCGGCGCCTCGCTGAAGGTCATCGCCGGCGCGCGCCACCTGACGCCGCTGGAGGCGCCCGGCGACGTCATCGCAATGCTGGAAGGCCTGCTGCAACGCGCGCATGCGACGGAGACGCAACGATGAAGTCATTCGAATACCTGAAGCCGCGCCGGCTGGACGAGGCGATCGGCCTGCTGGACGCCGGCAACCCCGACGTGCGCCCCGCCGGCGGCGGCACCGCCATCATGCTGATGATGAAAGCCGGCGTGCTGCGGCCCTCGCGCCTGGTCAGCCTGCGCCACCTGGAGGACGAACACCGCCGCATCGCGGTCGCGGCCGATGGCTCGCTGCATATCGGCGGCATGGCCACGCTGGCGGCGCTGGAGCACGACGCCCACGTCCGCAATGGCTGGCCCGTGCTGGCGCGCGCCTTTCGCACCCTGTCCAATGTGCGGGTGCGCAACGTGGCCATGATAGGCGGCAACCTGGCCCACGGCGATCCGCACATGGACATGCCGCCGGTGCTCAGCATGCTGGGCGCCAGCGTCGAGATACAGGGGCCGGGCGGAACGCGGCAGTTGCCCGTCGAGGCGCTGTGCCGTGGCTATTACGACACGGCGCTGGAAGGCGGCGAACTGATCACCAAGGTCGTCGTGCCGCCCATGCGGGGCAGCCAGGCCGCCTACCTGAAGGTGACGACCAGGGCGTCGCACGACTGGCCCACGCTGGGCGTGGCCGTCTCGCTGCGCCAGGAACAAGGGCAGTTGAGCCACGCCCGCTTTTTCGTGGGCGCCGCCACCGACAGGCCCACCCGGTTGGCCGAGGCGGAAAGCGCCCTGCTGGGCAAGGCGCTGTCCGATGCGGCGCTGAGGCAGGCGGGCGAGCAGGCCGCCCACGCGCTGGACATCGTCGACGACCAGCACGGCAGCGCCGAATACAAGAAGCATCTGCTTGGCATTTACCTGGGGCGCGCTGTGCGCGCCGCCATCGACGGCATGCAATAGGAGAACGCGATGAAAGACCAGGCAGCGGACAGCGCCACCTGTCGCATCGGCCAGACCCACGGGCGCTTCGAAGCCCGCGCCAAGGTAAGCGGCCGGACCGAATACATACACAACCTGAAACTGCCGCGCATGCTGCACGCCAAAATACTGCGCAGCCCCATCGCACACGGGCGCATCGTCTCCATCGATGCCTCGCAGGCGCTGGCAGCCCCCGGCGTCCATTCCGTCGTCACCGGCCAGGACATCCTGCGCGTCATCCCCGAGCCCTACTTCGGGCCCGCCTTCCATGACCAGCCCATCCTGGCCATTGGCAAAGTGCACTACGTGGGCGAACCCGTCGCGGCCATCCTTTCCGAAGACCCATACGCGGCGGAAGAAGCCCTGCACCTTATCGACGTCGCCTACGAAGAATTGCCGGCAGTGTTCGACGAAGTGCAGGCCGCGCAGTCCAAGGTGGTGGTGCACGACACCCTGCGGCCCGCAGGCACCTTTCCCGACCTGAAGCACCTGGCAGGACGCCGCGACACCAACATCGCGCTGGACTTCCAGGTGCGCAAGGGCGACGTCGAGCAAGCCTTTGCAGAGGCCGACCATGTGTTCGAGCATACCTTCCGCACCCAGCAGGTCATGCACACGCCGCTCGAACCCATGATCTCGCTGGCCGAGCCGACGGACACGGGCCTGACCGTCCACACCGCCTCGCAAAGCCCGTCCTTCGTCCGGCTTGAAATAGCCCGCCTGCTGGGCTGGCCCGAATCGCGCGTGCGCGTCAGGACGGCCTTCCTGGGCGGCGGCTTCGGCGCCAAGCTGTACGTCAAGCTGGAGGCGCTGGCCGTGGCCCTGGCCCTGCTGGCGCGCCGGCCCGTGCGCGTGGCGCTGACAATGGAAGAACAGTTCTACACCATCACCAAGCACGCCACCACCTTCAAGATAAAGTCCGCCGTCAGCAAAGAAGGGCGCATCCTGGGCCGCCAGTGCACGGTATGGTGGAATGGCGGCGCCTACGCCGACATCGGCCCGCGCGTCACCCAGAAGTCGGGCTTTACCGCGCCCGGCCCCTACGAAATAGAAAACGTGCAGGTGGACTCCTACCAGGTCTACACCAACCTGCCGCCCGCCGGCGCCTTCCGCGGCTTCGGCATCACGCAACTGGTGTGGGCCTATGAAAGCCAGGCCGACATCATCGCCAGGGAACTGGGCATGGACCCGGTGGAGTTCCGCCGCCTGAACCTGCTGCGCGAAGGCCGGCCCCATGCCACCGGCACCATCATGAAAGACGCCGCCCTGGTCGAGGCGCTGGACCGCACGGCGCAGCGCATGAAGTGGGACCAGCCCCTGGACCGCGGCACGGGCACCCTGCGCCGCGGTCGCGGCATCGGCATCGGCTTCAAGGCCCTGGTCGCGCCGACCACGTCGGTGGCCATCGTGACGCTTTCCGCCGACGGCAGCTGCTTCTTGCACATATCGACGGTGGACATGGGGCAGGCGTCCAACACTACCATGGCCATGCTGGCATCCGAGATACTGGGCATGCCGCCCGAGCACATAAAAGTCATCCGGCCGGACACCGACGTCACCCCCTACGACATGGCGACGCTGGGATCGCGCTCTACCTTCCACATGGGCCATGCCGTGCGCCTGGCCGCCGAAGACGCCCTGCGGCAGATGCGCGAGCTTGCCGCCGAACTGGGCATGCCCGCGTCCGAGGCGCTGGACGCCGGCAAGCTGCTGAAGGCGCGCTACGGCATGCAGGCCGGCAATATCGTCGGCGTCGGCAGCTACATACCCGGCTACATCTCGCCCGACAAGGCCACGGGCCAGTCCGGGAACATCACCCCCAACTGGATGATAGGCGCCTGCGGCGTGGAGATCGAAGTCGATACCGAAACCGGCCAGTTCCAGCTGCTGCGCATGGAAAACGTCGTGGACTGCGGCAAGCCGCTGAACCCCGGCATCGTCGAAACCCAGATTTCCGGCAGCGCCATCATGCAGCTGGGCGCCGTGCTGTACGAGGAAATGGAGTTCGACGACGACGGCCAGCTGCGCAATGCATCGTTCTCCGAGTACAAGATTCCGGGCATCACCGACTTGCCGCGCCAGCTTGGCAACGAAGCGCTGGACGCCTACCAGCACAACGGGCCCTATGGCGCCAAGGGCGTGGGCGAAAGCGGGGCCTTCGGCGTCGCCTCGGCCGTCGCGGCCGCCATAGAAGACGCGGTGGGCGTGCGCCTGACGTCCATGCCCATACGCCCCGAGATGGTGTACCGCGCCCTGCGGGAAAAGGCCCACGAAGAACAAGCCGGGAGGACATGATGGACGACCATGTAGAAACCATACGCTTTCACCTGAACGGCCAAGCCGTCCAGACGACCGCGCCCACCCACCATACCGCCCTGGACGTGCTGCGGGACCGGTTCGACCTGTACGGCGCGCGCGAAAGCTGCGGGCAGGGCCTGTGCGGATGCTGCACCGTCCTGGTGGACGGCCAGCCGGTCAGCGGCTGCCTGACCCTGGCCGCCGAACTGGACGGCGCCCGGGTCGAGACCATAGAAAACCTGGACGCGGGCGGCGAGCCGGACCCGGTGCAGCAGGCCTTCATCGAATGCGGGGCGTTCCAGTGCGGCTTCTGCACGCCGGGCTTCATCCTGATGAGCAGGCAGCTGCTGCAGTCCCACCCCGACCCCACCGATGCCGAGATAAGCCATTTCCTGGCGGGCAATCTGTGCCGCTGCGCCGCCTATCCGGAAATCATCCGGGCCGTCAAGCTGGCCGCGTCGCGCATCCGTTCCGAACATTCCGAAGCAACATCCTGAGGTAGCCATCGTGGAACTCGCGGGAAAACAGACCCTACACATTCCGAAAACCCAGGTATGGGAGGCCCTGAACGACCCCGCCATCCTGCGGCAGTGCGTGCCCGGCTGCGACAGCTTCGCCGCCAGCGGAGAAAACCAGTACGACATCGTCATGACCGCGGCGGTCGGCCCGGTGAAGGCCAAATTCAAGGGCAGGATGCAACTGAGCGACATTGTCCCCCCCGACTCGTACGCGCTGAGCTTCGACGGGTCGGGCGGCAGCGCGGGCTTCGGCAAGGGCACGGCCGCCGTCAGGCTGGAGGACGCCGGCGATGGCGCGACGGAACTGGCCTACACCGTGCAGGCCAAGGTGGGAGGCCGGCTTTCACAGGTGGGCGCGCGCCTGATCGACGGCGTGGCCAAGAAAATGGCCGACGACTTCTTCAGGCGCTTTCGCGAACTGGTCGAGCCGCCTGGCGTCGAAACAGCCGCCGGCGCCACCAGCACCGCCGCGGCGCAACCCGCGGCAACGCGGACTGCGGCCGCGACACCGGCTTCGGCCAAGCCCCGGCGCGCCGCCATCTGGGCGGGCGGCGCGGTCCTGGCCCTGCTGTTGCTGTACTACCTGGCCGGCCCCATCAAATAAGCACGGCGGCCGCCCGCGGGGCCGGCCGCCGCCCATTTCGCATCCAGCAGGAGGAGACAAACATGTTCTTGAAAAATACCTGGTATGTTGCGTGTATGCCCGAAGAGTTGGAAAAAGGCCCGCTCGGCCGGCAAATTTGCGGCGAGCGCATCGCCTTCTATCGCGGCAAAGACAACCGCGTCTGCGCCGTCGAAGACTTCTGCCCGCATCGCGGCGCCGCCCTGTCGCTGGGCTTCGTGCAGGACGGCGACCTGGTCTGCGGCTATCACGGCCTGGTCATGGGCGCAGACGGAAAACCGGTCGCCATGCCCATGCAGCGGGTGGGCGGCTTTCCCTGTGTCAAAAACTATCCCGTGGTGGAGCGCGGCAATTTCATATGGGTGTGGCCCGGGGATGCCGCGCTGGCCGATCCGGCGCAGGTGCCCGCATATGAATGGGAGGACAGCCCCGAGTGGACCTACGGCGGCGACATGTTCCATGTGCAGTGCGACTACCGGCTCATCATCGACAACCTGATGGACCTGACGCATGAAACCTATGTCCATTCCGACAGCATCGGCCAGGACGAGATAGACGAAACGCCCGTCGAAACCAGCGTGGACGGCGATTCCGTGGTCACGCAGCGCCACATGTCGTGCATCCCGGCCCCGCCGTTCTGGCAGTTCGCCCTGAAGCAGAACGGCGCCGAGGCCGACGTGGACGTCGACCGCTGGCAGGTCTCGCGCTTCACGCCGCCCAGCCACGTCATCATCGACGTCGGCGTGGCCCACACCGGGTACGGCGGGGTCAAGGCGGACCAGCGGCACAAGGCGCGCGCCATCATCGTGGACTTCATCACGCCGGAAACCGAAACCTCGACCTGGTACTTCTGGGGCATGGCGCGCAACTTCAACCCGCGTGACAAGGCGCTGACCCAGTCCATACGCAAGGAGCACGGCCGCATCTTCCGGCAGGATGTGGACGTGCTGGAAGCACAGCAGCGCAACCTGGCCGCCAACCCGGGCCGGCGCCTGCTGATGCTGAGCATCGATTCGGGCGGCGTGCAGGCGCGGCGCGTGCTGGAAAGACTCGTCAAGCAGGAAACGTCCCGCGCCGGCGCCACGGCCTGACAATGCGCGCGGCCCTGATTGGGCCGCGCGCCGACCCCGGAAGACGGGCGCCGAAGCACGGCCACGCACAAGAGCCGATGACAGGCCCGCGGATTCAGCCGGCCACCCCCAGCAGCCGGTTCATCAATTCGTGGTCGTCCATGATATGGCCGGCGGGGCACTGATGCACAACCGTGCCCCTGTCCAGCACGACGGCATGGTCCGATATGGGCAGTATCAGTTGCGGATGCTGCTCGACGATGATGGCGCTCAGGCCCTCTTCACGCACCACGCGGCGTATGCCGGCCAGCACTTCGTCGACCAGGATGGGCGCCAGCCCTTCGGTCGGCTCGTCCAGCAGGAGCAGCCTGGGGTTGAGCACCAGGGCCCGGCCGATGGCCAGCATCTGCTGCTCGCCGCCGGACAGCTGGGCGCCCATATTGTCCTTGCGCTCGCGCAGCCGCGGAAACATCGCGTAGACACGGTCCGGTGTCCAGGGACCGGGAGCCGCTACGGCGGTCAGGTTTTCGTGCACCGTCAGCGACTTGAAAATATTTCTTTCCTGGGGCACCCAGCCCAGGCCGGCCCGCGCCCTTTCGTGCGGCCGCAGGCCGGCGATGTCGCGGCCGGCCAGTGCAATGGCGCCGCGATAGCGCTGCGTCACGCCCACCAGAGTGTTGATCAGCGTGGTCTTGCCCGTGCCGTTGCGGCCAAGCAGGGCCAGCGTCCGGCCGTCCTCTATGGCGAACGACACATCGTGCAGCACCACGGCGCCGTCGTAGCCCGCCTCCAGTCCTTCCACATCCAGCAGTCTAGCCACCCTGGCCTCCGTATCGCATAGAACCGGCCGCGCCCGACGCGCCCTGCCCCAGATAGACTTCGCGCACCCGCGGGTCATGGGCGACGGCGGCGGGATCGGCCTCGGTCAGCAGCGCGCCATTGACCAGCACGGTCATTCTTTGCGCAAAGCTGAACACCAGGTCCATGTCGTGTTCGATCAGCAGAATGGACACATCGGCCGGCAGCTCGTCGATGATGGCCAGCAGCTCGTTGCGCTCGCCCGCGGGCACACCCGCCACCGGCTCGTCCAGCAGCAGCACGCTGGGCTCGCAGGCCAGCGCGATGGCGATCTCCAATTGCCGGCGTTTTCCGTAAGGCAGCACATGGGTGGGAAGATCCATGACTTTCTCCAGATGGAACATCTCCAGCAGCTCGCGGCAGCGCGACATGACCGCCGCGTCCCGACCCAGGGGGCGCCACAGCCCCGTCCCCATGCCGCGGCGCTCTGATACGGTAAGGGCAAGCGTCTGCAGCGGCGTGAAGGAGTCGAACAACTGGTTGATCTGGAAGGTCCTGACCATGCCCAGCTTGACCCGTTGGTGCGGCGCCAGCGTGGTGACGTCGCAGCCCTCCAGCAGTATGGAGCCCGCCGAGGGCTCCAACACGCCGGTCAGCAGATTGATGAAAGTGGTCTTGCCCGCGCCGTTGGGGCCGATAAGCGCATGGCGCGCGCCTTTTTCAAGGTTCAGCGTGACGTCATTGATGACGGTCAGGCCGCCGAACCGCTTGAACAGCCCCCGCGCCGACAGCGCATAGCGTTTTTCGCTCATGGCCGGCCCCTTTTGAACCACAGCCATGGACGGATGAGGCGGTCGCGCCCGACCCGCATCAGCACCACCAGGAACAGGCCCACCCAGAAAGTCCAGTACTGCGGCGTCAGGTCCGACAGCAGATGGTGCAGGCCGCTGAACGCCACCGCCCCCAGGTAGCCCCCATACAGCCATCCCGCGCCGCCTATCACCACCATCAGCAGCACGTCGGCCGAACGCTCGAAGGCAAAGGCTTCCAGCGAGGCGAAGTCCATGCTTTGCGCCTGCACAGCACCGGCCGCGCCCGCGATGACGCCCGCCAGAGTGTATACCTGCACCAGCCTCCTATCGACCGGAATACCGATGGCCGAGGCCCGCAGCCGGTTGTCGCGTATGGCCTTCAGGCTGGCGCCGAAAGGCGAATGCACGATGCGGCGACAGGCCAGCAGACACAGCAGCAGCACGGCCAATGAATAGTAGGCGGCGGTGATGCCGTCGAACTTGAACGGGAAAACACCCATTACCGGGCCGATGCCCACGCCCTGCAGGCCGTCCGCGCCGCCCGTGAGCCAGGTCATGTAATTGCCCAGCTCGTACAGGACCAGTGAAACGCCAAGCGTCATCATGATGACGGTCAGGTGCGTACCCCGCAGCACCGTGAAGCTGACGGCGAAGCTGGACAGGCCGGCCACGGCCATGGCGAACACCAGCCCGACAAGGGGTTCGGGCATGACCCACTTGGAGAACAGGCCGGCGGCGAACGCCCCCATGCCGAAGAAGGCGGCATGGCCCAGCGACATAATGCCCGAGTAGCCCAGTATCAGGTCCAGCGAAATGGCGAAGACCGCCATGATGGCTATCTGGTTGACCAGGAAGGCTTGGCTGGGAAACAGCGCCACCACCGCGAAAGGCAGCAGCCACAGCACAGGCTCCCACGCCTTGACCCTGGCATCGCGCAGCAGCGGATTCTGTGCGTCGCGCATCGTCATTTACCCCCCTTGCCGGAAAACAGCCCTTGCGGACGCCACAGCAGAATGCCGATCATGACCAGGTAGACAATAAAGGAGCCGAGCTTGGGTATGTAGTACTTGCCCGCCACGTCGGCCACGCCCAGCAGCAGGGACGCCATCAGCGGCCCGGTAAGCGAGGACGTCCCGCCCAGGGCCACCACGATCAGGAAATAAATCATGAACTTGAATGGGAATGTGGGGTCCAGGCCCAGCACCTCGGCGCCCAGGGCGCCCCCCAGGCCAGCCAGCCCCGAGCCGAACGCGAACGTCGAGAAGAACACCACGTTGACGTTGATGCCCAGGCCGTCGGCAACGCGCTGGTCGTCCACAGCGGCGCGCAGGCGGCTGCCGAAGCGGGTGTGCTTCAGGATGTACTGCAGCCCCGCTGCCAGCAGGATGCACACCGCGATGATGAGCAGCCGGTAATGCCCCATGGACAGCGAGGCGCCGCCAATGCTGAACTGGCTGCGGCCGCGCAGCCATTCGGGCAGCTGGACGATCTGCTCGCTGGAGCCCACGGCGAAATCGGCGACGGTCACGGCAATGAAGGCCAGGCCGATGGAAAACAGCACCTGGTCCAGGGGCGGCTTGGCGTACATGGGCCGGTACAGCGTGCGCTCGAGCACCGCTCCCAGCAGCGCCGTCGCCACGAAGGCCAGGGCCACGCACCACAAAAACCCCAGGCCGTAGTGGCGCATCATCAGCACGGTGAAATAGCCTCCGGCCATGGCGAAGGCACCGTGCGCCAGGTTGATGAAGTTCATCAGCCCCAGCGTCACCGACAGGCCTATGGCAAGCACGAACAGCAGCATGCCATAGGCGACGCCGTCGAACAGTATGGTCAGCATTTACTTTGCTTCGCCGACGGCATTGACGTTCTCGATGGCGTCGAACTCGACGTTGTGCATCTCGCCGTCTTTTTTCTCGACCCGCCGCATATAGATGGTCTGGATAAAGTCGCGGTACTGCGGATCGACGCTGACCATGCCGCGCGGGCTCTCGAACGACACGCCCTTCAGCGCCTCGATGAGCTGAAGGCCCTTGCCTTTTCCGTCCGTGGCCTTCAGCGCCTCGTAGATCAGCTTCATGCCGTCGTAGCCCGCCACGCCGAAGAAGTTGGGACGGCTGGTGGGGTCGATCTTTTTGTAGGCTTCTATGAACTTCCGGTTCATCTCGGAATCGTGCGAGGTGGCGTAATAGTCGGACGTCAGCACGCCCTGCGCGGCCTCGCCGGCCTCGTTGAGGTTGTCGTCGTCGGTCATGCCGCCATGGCCGATCAGGCGGATGCCGGCGTCGGCCAGCCCGCGCTGCTTGAACTGCCGGATCAGCGCCGCGCCCGGGCCCGAGGGCAGCATGACGAACAGTGCGTCCGGCTTGTCGTCCAGCACCCGCTGCAGGAAGGGCGCGAAGTCGGGGTTGCGCATGGGCACGCGGATTTCTTCCAGTATCTCGCCCCCCTGCTTCTTGAAAAAAGTCTTGAAGGCGGTCTCGGATTCATAGCCCGGCGCATAGTCGGGCACCAGGGTGACCGCGCGCTTGACGCCATTCTTGACCGCCCACTGCGCCACCCCCGACGTCACCTGCGTGATGGTGCCGCTGGAACGGACGATGTACGGCGAGGCGTCGGTAATGCTTTGCGTCTGGGCCGCCATGATAAACATGGGCGTCTCGGACTGAGTGGCCACGGGCGCCACCGCAAGCGCAATGGGCGTCAGGCCGAAGCCCGCTATCGCGTCCACTTTATCGTTGGCGATCAATTCCTGTGCAAGCTTCTTGGCATTGGCGGCCACCCCGCCGTCGTCCTTGAGCAGGATCTGCACCTTGCGGCCCGCGACCACGTCGCCATTCTGCTCCATGAAGACCTTGACGGCGGAGCTGAGCTGGCGCCCCGTCGAGGCGAAAGGCCCCGTCATGGGCACGATCAGGCCCACCTTGAAGGGCGTCTCGGCCGCATGCGCCGGCCCAATGCAGGCCACGGCGCCCGCCGCGGCCAGCGCACCCACCCATGCACGCAGAAAATTCCTTTTGTTCATTGCTTGTCTCCTTTATTTATTGAACGTCGGACCGAGGCG